>WLWD01004287.1_pt1 | contig 16046 bp, 16 predicted proteins | sample 6712731 | NCBI WGS metagenome assembly WLWD01 (sample SAMN12718690, study PRJNA576275) | sponge metagenome | isolation source: marine sponge | host: Mycale hentscheli | place: New Zealand: South Island, Marlborough, Capsize Point | collected 2014-11-01
TACAGGTTGTTGATATCAAAGGAAAATCTGCTGAATACTATGACTCATATAAAGGAAGTTATTTAATTGGATGGCATAACATTAGGTATCTAAAGTATGAATTACCCTTGTATTTATAATTAATGGGTAAAATATTTTAGATCCTTTTTAGAAGAAAGATGCCTAGAAAAGGGGATCCCAGTTCCGCATTGGAATGAGTGGCAATATGTTCATAGGACGGTAACAATGTTATATAGCTATAGCTATTATGTCAGCGATGAACTGTTCTTTTAATATTGTTTCAGGATCAACCACAGCAAATTAACACCTTTGATTGTGGAGTATTCTCATCTCAGGTAACTATTACTGTATCAACAAAATTATATGCTTATTATTGTTCTTGTTGTCAAGTATGCATTGTACAGAGTTATAGGATGGGAATGGAATTTTGACCAGGTATGTTATGTTCTACACATTATCACATCATATACATGAAATATGTTCATTAAACATTGCAGACACATATGGGACTGCTGAGAAAAGTTATGGTAGAGGAACTTTTAAATGGATGCTTGATGTAAGTTTCTATCTAGAGTAAATAAAACTTAGTCATAATTACTGAAACTGCAGGTCACTACGAAAGAGGTCAGCAATATTGCGTCTCACACGACCCCTAAATTTTGATTACAACCCTCAACACTTACTGGAACCAAATTGTGCAATGAAGTATCACTGCAAGATAGTCACAATTAATGATTCTTTCCTTTATAATTCTATGGTCCCTTCATCAAGCAATCAAATTTCTTTAGTTAGTTCCTTGCACAAGAAATCACAAATGCTTGAAAATTCATCTACCGTAAGTAGTATTTCACAGTGCTCCAAAAGTTCTGAAAGCCCAGGTGAATTAGCTACTTCAGTTTACCACCATTCTGATAACCCACATTCTTTAGCAATCTGTTCACATCAGAATTCATTGGACGCAGACACCTCAACCACTAAGAATTCTATAAATTCAAGTGCATTTGATTCTAATATGAATTCTCCCAGCTCTGCCTCAGAAAATTCTACACACCCATCTTGTTTAACCTGTTCTACTCCCCCCTTGAGGCCTAGAAGTGCATTGTCTTTAGGTCGTCACAATGTTTTTTCATGCAAATCTGTTTCTTCAAGCAGCAAAATTCACACAAGTTCAATTTTGCAAGGCAAATGTGGAGCTCTTCAGAGTGATATTGTGAACTCAATGTCACTTGACCATTCTACATGTATGGACTCTCCTAGCTCTGTCTCACATAATGCTACAGATTCTTCTTTAACCAGCTTTACTCCCTTGAGGCCTACAAGCTCATTGTCTTCAGCTCACAATTGTATTTCACAGAAATCGATTTCTTCAAACAGTAAAATTCACACAAGTTTAATTTCTCAAGACAAATGTGGAGTTCTTCAGAGTAAAAAGCAATTATGCCCCTACTGCAGTGAATGCTATTCTCATAAAAGTAGTCTTTCCAGACATGTCAAGAAAGTTCATGGAATGATTGGAGAAAAACACAGTATATTTTGTAGCATCTGTAGTGGAAGGTAAGTAATGTTCATACAGTACTGTGGACACTTGCCCATGTAGTAGTAGTAGTAGTAGTAGTAGTAGTAGTAGTAGTAGTAGTAGTAGTAGTAGTAGTAGTAAAGCCAAATTTAAAATACAATATTATAACTGGATAGGTATTCCAATTACAGACAATAGCATTACATTATCTACAAATTCAGACCTTCCCATAATTCCTTCCATAAAAGGATTTGTTGTGGGACAAGCCTCGTTTCCAAATAGAAACAAGCACAGAACTTCAAACAAGACATCACAAGCATACACTCTTTTAATATTCATCAGCCTAAAGCAAATCTAACTATTAATGTGTGTGTTATTATACAGCAGATTGAGCATGCTAATTTGGACTTTCTTGTTTAACCCAAACGCTTGTAGTGAACTGCCTCTGGAAACATATCCATTTCTGACATAGTATTGTTTATTATACATAGTTAACTTGAAATTGTCAGTATAGTGTTCCATTAGTTTACTTAAAATTAAACTGAAAACATAATTAGTTAGCAAATCTTCATAATTACAACTAGCAGTGAATTTGCTTTAAGGTTTCATCAATTATTATATTACTTTGGGTGTACACATTCATGCAGTTAGACAACACATGCTATTAGTTATGCTATACAAAGCATCATTAAATTTTAAATGCATTTAACACAAAGAAAACTTAATTTATTGTAAACTCACCTAGATACCATTACTTGCAGATTTAACACACTCCAGTCCTTAATAACACATATCAGAAATGACCATAACATCAAGGCAGATATTGAGACTTTACAGTTTGAAAACTTCAAATCCTTCTTGTCTTGGAAGGATAAGGAAGAATTTACTACTACATCACAGTATGTCCAGCAATGTTCTCCCATTTTATGCAATGAAAAAAGAATATGGTATTACTACTGCAATAGAGCTGGAAATTATAGGCCTAGAGGAGCACACCAGAGACAATTAAAATCTCAAGGGACAAGTAAGGTGGGCGGTCAGTGTACTGCACACATAAAGGCTATAGTTTGTCAACACAATGGACAAGTTGAAGTCAAGTATTGTTCTACTCATCATAATCATGAAGTAAAACTGACTTACTTAAGAATTCCTTCCCAAATACGAGTCCAAATTGCATCAAAATTACTGCAAGGAATTAGTATGGACCGCATTATGGATGATATTCGAGATACAATATTCAGCAAAATTAATAGACAGCATCTCATTAGTAAACAAGATTTACATAACATAAAAACTCAATTTAATATTGAAGGAATAGTTAAGCACAAGAATGATTTGATGAGTGTTAGTGCTTGGGTTGAAAAGCTCAAAAAAATGTACTATAATTCAGTGTTAGCATTTAAAAATCAAGGGGAAGACTACCATGAACATATTACCAGTACAACAAAAGACGACTTCTTATTGTGCTTGCAAACTGAATTCCAAAGAGATATGCTAAAAAAATTTGGGTCCAATGCTATCTGCATGGATTCCACTCATGGAACTAACTCTTATGATTTCCACTTAACCTCAATACTTGTAGTTGATGAGTATGGGGAAGGAATCCCTGTGGGGTGGATGATTAGCAACAGACAAGATTCATTGATTTTGATGGAATTTTTGAAAGCTATAAAAAGCAGAACTGGTGAAATAAATTCCAGATGGTTCATGAGCGATGATGCAGAACAGTTTTTCACAGCTTGGAGAGCTACATTTGGGGATGGGATCACCAGAAAGTTACTCTGTACATGGCATGTTGACAGAGCTTGGAGGAAAGCACTTCAACAGCATATTGTAGAAAAAGAAAAGCAAGTGGAAGTATATCATCAGCTCAGAGTTCTATTGATGGAGACTGAAGAAGCTAACTTTAGAGTGATGCTGCAAGACTTATTGACATATTTGAAAGAATTTTATGAGAGTTTTTATGATTACTTTATGAAGAATTACTGTAATAGACTGCAACAGTGGGCTTCTTGTTACAGAGTGAGGTCAACAGTAAACACAAACATGTTTCTTGAAGCTTTTCACAGAGTGTTAAAAATTGTGTATCTTTATCATAAAAAGAATAGAAGAATTGATTCTCTTATCACTGTTTTATTGAAAATTGCACGAGACAAAGCCTTTGAAAGATTTCGAAAGGTAGAAATGGGAAAATCTACCCATAGAGTTTGTGAGATACGCAAGAGACATAAGAAAGCGGAAGAAATGCAAGACAACTCTTCACATAACGTCACAAAAATTACTAGTGAAAAGTGGAAGGTTGAGTCTCAAGGTAACCCAGGTACACACTATATTATAGAGAAGCAGTTCAATTTATCTGAAAAATGTATGTGCAAGCTGATCTGCACTGAATGTAAAATATGTATACACAGTTTCTGTTGCACATGTTTAGATGCCTCTCTACACTCTACAATTTGTAAACATGTACACCTTGTGGCAATGAATTCCAATATGACATCTAATGACAGAATGAACTCGAACTCTAGCCAAATCAATGTTGCTGAAAACTCTGTTCCATACTTCAACAAATTACTGGCATCAGCAACAAATGAAACAAGTACCGTCTCCACTAAAAAAAGTTTGCTGCTTTCAATGATTGATGACCTCAGCAGTATGGTGGCACATTGTGAAGATGCGACTGCATTGACTGCAGCCAAGTCTCATATTGTCACAGCAATGACTGTGATAAAATCATTACCATGTGAAAAACTAGCTGTGCCTACTAAAAGAAAAATTCCACCTAATAGTAACAATCAAACACAGCTACAATTTTTTTCAACCAAAAAACAAAGAATTTCTCTCAACAAAACACTCTCCAAGCCATCCAGCAAAGAAATTTTGGAACAGAAAAGAAAGCTTAAAGATTTGGAGTCAAAGGTCTGTGGAGTTTGTTTGAAAGAAAATGACAGCAACGACCATGAATTTGTAGACTGGATTCAATGTGTTGTTTGTACCATGTGGATTCACTGTGCATGCACCAATCATAAAGAAATTCCAAAAGAATACATATGTCATTACTGCACATAATATCGAAAATGAGTTAGCTAGCTATTTCATTTGTAAAAAGAAAATGTATGGTTGATTTTTGTTGTATTTATTTAATATTAATATATGTATATTTGCTAATTACTGGCATATTTGAGCTTATCTGATTTTCATTAAAGTGTTGATGCTTTGTCAAACTGTAAAAAGAGTGGTCATAAGTAGTATTATTTGGGTACTAGCTAGAACTAATAGTAGTTCAACATTTTAGTTAATTTTAACTAATTTAATCTCACAAAAACTAAAACTAAAACTAAAAGACAATCAGTCCATCTTAATAAAAAATGAAACAAAATATCTTCAAAACTAAAATGTTATGCTTACTGTAGCTATGAATGACAAGAATTTTTCTTAGCCTCATCAATTTTCATAAAATAAAATACTTGTAGCTAATGAAGAGATAAAAAGAAGTCTTGAATATATTATCTCTTAAATCTGAATCATTATACAATAAGCAAAACAAGAACTAAAATTGAGATATGAAATTTTGAATAACCAAAACCAAGACAAGGCTGAACTTTCAATAAACCAAGACTGAAAATGATATACTTTAGGTAGAAAACTGTAACACTAAAATGAAAAGAGTTAAACAAATACAACACTACAGGTTGTGTATATAATATATATATAATATATGTATGTATGTATGCATATATATATATATATGTATGTATGCATGACAATATAATATATATATAATATATGTATGTATGTATGCATATATATATATATATGTATGTATGCATGACATTGGCCCTTATGCATAGTTCTAGCTAAAGCGCTTCCTCATCAATTCCCCAACTAGCCGCGCGCTGAAAACTCGCGGGTAATAGCCAACTCATGCACTTTGACCCCGGCTAACTTTCTCTCCCTAATGGTTTCTGGTAATGTGTGTCTGAGTTCGAACTATTTCTGAAATCACTGAGGGCTTTTGAACCCAAAGAACGCCAGGCTTTTGGATAGCTGCTGGTATAAAGAAATTACAGTCGTTGTTGCAATAATTTGGGTGGGGTGCATTCTCGGCTGAGAGAAAATTGCATCGGAATGGCTAGTTCTGAGGAAGAGCTTATTCTGCTGCGAGACAAGCGGCATATTCTCGAACTAGCTCTTAAAGATAATCTCAGCCCCATATTGGAAGAGTTAAACATTAAAGGTTTGATAAAGCCAGACATATACAACAAGTTCAAGGATTCTGATGTCAAGCTCTCCTCTACTGAGAAAGTCAGTATGGTGCTGTCGTGTTTACAAGACAAAGTACAACTCAATTCTCGTCACTTACAAACCTTCGTCTCTATCATATCAGCTCCAAACATTCGTGTATATTATGAAGAAATCATTGCTATTCTTGAACCGAGTGAGTGTTACCCTTTTAGAATTGAATGTGGTGTTGCCGTAATCATGTATAATTATATTAGGGACGCACCCATATAAGGGGAGAGGGCACAGAAGGTTTTTTTTGTTTCCTCCCTAGAAAAGCCATCATCCTCCCTTGAAATCTTTTAATAATAACATTTGACTGAAAACAGCATAGGTGACAAGTACTATAAGGGTCCTATGCTTTACTCTCATTGCCCCTCCTTAAAATCTAAAAAAGTTGTTTTTTTCCTTCCAGTTGCGTGACAAGTGCCATATTCTCGAACTTGCGCGGGGCGTCAACTTGCTGAAGCTGGGCATAGCTTATAGTGGGCTCTGGTCCTTCGATCCAGTACCAACCTCCAGCTCGGGGATTTACGACCCCTGAATACCCATATATTTACTATATGCAGCCTGGATTTTTCCCGTCATTGTTATAGCATGGAATATATAGGTTATGGATTTTTTTCGTATATTTAGGCTAGGATATGTATCAGACCCTCTTTCCCTATGTGTGCTATAAATAGAAGTTCTAATAAGAATAAATAAATTCTAAAATTTGGCAGGGCATCCTATGGGAATTTTCTATAATTCTATGGAAAATTTAGAACAACGGGCGTAAAAAAAAATCAACTTCTAAAGGTCCTGTGTAGTAGTGGTCGTCTGTGTAGCAGTGTATGTCTGTATAGTAGTGGTCGTCTGTGTAGCAGTGTATGTCTGTATAGTAGTGGTCGTCTGTGTAGTAGTGTATGCCTGTATAGTAGTGGTCGTCTGTGTAGTAGTGTACATATGTCTGTATAGTAGTGGTCGTCTGTCTAGTAGTGTATGTCTGTATAGTAGTGGTCGTCTGTGTAGTAGTGTATGTCTGTATAGTAGTGGTCGTCTGTGTAGTAGTGTATGTCTGTATAGTAGTGGTCGTCTGTGTAGTAGTGCATGTCTGTATAGTAGTGGTCGTCTGTGTAGTAGTGCATGTCTGTATAGTAGTGGTCGTCTGTGTAGTAGTGCATGTCTGTATAGTAGTGGTAGTCTGTGTAGTAGTGTATGTCTGTATAGTAGTGGTCGTCTGTGTAGTAGTGTGTGTTTGTATAGTAGTGGTAGTCTGTGTAGTAGTGTATGTCTGTATAGTAGTGGTCGTCTGTGTAGTAGTGTATGTTTGGATAGTAGTGGTCGTCTGTGTAGTAGTGTACATATGTCTGTATAGTAGTGGTCGTCTGTGTAGTAGTGTATGTCTGTATAGTAGTGGTCGTCTGTGTAGTAGTGTATGTTTGGATAGTAGTGGTCGTCTGTGTAGTAGTGTATGTTTGTATAGTAGTGGTCGTCTGTGTAGTAGTGTATGTTTGGATATTAGAACATAGCTAACCCCTTTTTTGTATTGTGAAGTAGGCATTCTATCCAGCATAGTGTTGTTCAAGTGAGTGCACAGGGATACTAAATGCCAGAAGGGAGGATACTAAATGCCAGAAGGGAGGATACTACTGATAGTATCCTCCCTTCTGGCTAATAGTATCCTCCCTTCTAGCATTTTATTAGTTGTTGTTGTTTTTTCCGTGCAAGCATTAATTAAAGAATTTTTATTTTATCTATGGTGCAAGAATGTTGTTTGCACGGTTTTCCTGTCAGATGGAAAGATAAGATGGATTCACCGCATGCCTTGCACACTAACAATATTTTTCTTAACTAATACAATCATCACCAAAATGAGAAAGTGAGAAAGAAACCAATAACATAATGAACAAAAAAATGCGTTATATATGTTGCATATGTTATTTTAAAAGTTTTAGTACTATTCTTGTGGATGTTTATATCACTACAGTTATGAAAATTAAAGGCACCCCTCCTTCTGGTATATTGTTTGCAATGTAAAAGCACTACATTCATGGTATTTTCGTTATATTTTGCTTATGTAATCAAAATCCTTTCTTATTCATCGCAAGCTGTTCATCAATGTCAGATACTGTAAATATAAACTTTTTGCATGGCCTTACATCTTTCAAAATTTCATCATCATGTAAAGGTTGACCAAATCTTGATTCAAAAGCTAAGCTAGACTGGAGATTGACTGTAAAGAGCAAAGCTAGAGTACTGATTGTGAGGGGCTTGACTTGAAAGTTGACGGTGAGGAGCTAGACTGGAGAGCTGACTGTGAGGAGCTAAATAAAGGAGAGATGATTGAGTTGAAGAAGGTGGAAGAGTAGCTGGTTGAAAGAAGATTTAGGAGAGACAAAGCCGTTTTGTATATTTTATCTCACCAATTGAGCTGAAATGCGAAAAATAGGTAATGTAGATGGGTGGGCTGGAGTGTTCTTTTTGACTAAGTTCGCTGAAAACGCAGTGATATCGATTCTCCTGACTCTAATTCCATCACTTTCGCCGGTTCACTGGAGTCGAGCGGCGCACAGCACATGAAAATATTCTATGCGCCGTGGCTGTCGAGTGTCAACATAAAACAAAGGATAGAAAAAATTATTTGGTAACTAAGGCTATAGTTGCTACGTTCTAAAACAGATAGACAACGAAATCTCGGGAACTACCGCCCGTCGAACCCCTCGGGCCGCTAGTATCGCCCTCGCTACGCTCGGGACGGTACAGCCCGCAGCCCTCGGGGTTCTGTAGGCGGTAGATCCCTCGATTTCGTTGTCTATCTATTATGTAGTGGTCGTCTGTGTAGTAGTGTACATATGTCTGTATCTGTGTAGTAGTGTATGTCTGTATAGTAGTGGTTGTCTGTAGTAGTGTACATATGTCTGTATAGTAGTGGTCGTCTGTGTAGTAGTGTATGTTTGTATAGTAGTGGTCGTCTGTGTAGTAGTGTATGTCTGTATAGTAGTGGTCGTCTGTGTAGTAGTGTATGTCTGTATAGTAGTGGTCGTCTGTGTAGTAGTGTATGTTTGTATAGTAGTGGTCGTCTGTGTAGTAGTGTATGTCTGTATAGTAGTGGTCGTCTGTGTAGTAGTGTATGTTTGTATAGTAGTGGTCGTCTGTGTAGTAGTGTATGTCTGTATAGTAGTGGTTGTCTGTGTAGTAGTGTATGTCTGTATAGTAGTGGTCGTCTGTGTAGTAGTGTATGTTTGTATAGTATGGTCGTCTGTGTAGTAGTGCATGTCTGTATAGTAGTGGTCGTCTGTGTAGTAGTGTATGTTTGTATAGTAGTGGTCGTCTGTGTAGTAGTGCATGTCTGTATAGTAGTGGTTGTCTGTGTAGTAGTGTATGTCTGTATAGTAGTGGTTGTCTGTGTAGTAGTGCATGTCTGTATAGTAGTGGTCGTCTGTGTAGTAGTGCATGTCTGTATAGTAGTGGTTGTCTGTGTAGTAGTGTATGTCTGTATAGTAGTGGTCGGCTGTGTAGTAGTGTATGTTTGTATAGTATGGTCGTCTGTGTAGTAGTGCATGTCTGTATAGTAGTGGTCGTCTGTGTAGTAGTGTATGTTTGTATAGTAGTGGTCGTCTGTGTAGTAGTGCATGTCTGTATAGTAGTGGTTGTCTGTGTAGTAGTGTATGTCTGTATAGTAGTGGTTGTCTGTGTAGTAGTGCATGTCTGTATAGTAGTGGTCGTCTGTGTAGTAGTGCATGTCTGTATAGTAGTGGTTGTCTGTGTAGTAGTGTATGTCTGTATAGTAGTGGTCGGCTGTGTAGTAGTGTATGTTTGTATAGTATGGTCGTCTGTGTAGTAGTGCATGTCTGTATAGTAGTGGTCGTCTGTGTAGTAGTGTATGTTTGTATAGTAGTGGTCGTCTGTGTAGTAGTGCATGTCTGTATAGTAGTGGTTGTCTGTGTAGTAGTGTATGTCTGTATAGTAGTGGTTGTCTGTGTAGTAGTGCATGTTTGTATAGTAGTGGTCGTCTGTGTAGTAGTGTATGTTTGGATAGTAGTGGTCGTCTGTGTAGTAGTGTATGTCTGTATAGTAGTGGTCGTCTGTGTAGTAGTGTATGTTTGGATAGTAGTGGTCGTCTGTGTAGTAGTGTATGTTTGGATGCTCTCATTTTGGCTGACTACAATTTTATTTCCTTGTTTATAGAAAGCCCAACTGATGTTGCTATCAACGATTCTCCAAATCAGCAGCTCTCAGTCCAAGGTGAGACATCATTTTTCTTTTATCAATTTTTTTTTTAATTCAGTAGTTTTATCATATTTTTAGCAGATTGTGATAATGCCTCCGTTACCCGGAAGGAAGATGAAGTTACAAAGAATTGTAAGTTTGATTTGAAGTGTAAACTAAACACGTATTCTGCCCCACTCTCCATTTTGAAACGCTCTTCCCTTTTGCCTGACAGACACACAGAGATCATATACACTCACACCAGGCATGTTTTCTAAGTAGTTTTTGGGATTATTGATAAATGTATTATATAGATTATAGTATGGGTGGTAATTAAATACCCAATTTTAAGACAAGTATTGAAATTAAAGAAAAAAATTGCAATCACTGATTATTTTTATCATGGTGTCGAGGTTACATGTCTGCATATGTGTGATCCCCTTTCCTCTGTCCGTCAAACTCACACACATAAACACACACACGCACACATTGTGTTCAAAGCCAAACAATCTGAATGTTTTCAGCTGTTAATGTGGTTACTTAAGTGTCTATAAATTCAGTGATGTTATTTTAGAAACTGCTTGTATGCCCAGGCTATAGGGGAGGGATATGTGAAACGTTGTTGGGGCTGGCAACTTCTTGAATAAAATCTAATAACTTCAATCATGCTAATATGTGAGCGGATCTGGGAAAAGGAACCTTACGGCGCAAAAATTGAAATTGAGATTTAGGCTCCAGAAGTAAGTCATTGGAAAGATTATTTCTTTACCCGATTATTGTTTTTTGCAGAATTAGTCTTAGTGACTCTTACTCTACGTCTATGCCAAATTTCAAATGTGAAAACAACTTAAAGACCCCAAGCGTGCCGTGGAAAGACAAGCTACGTTTTATTCTCTCTTGTTCTCAAAGTACAATAAATGGGGAATGGGCCGAGTTTCAAACAAGCAGCTACAAAAAACAGCATAGCTTTGAGACTATTGCATGCATTCTACAGCTTACCTCTGGCTGAAAGTTTACCACTACATCGAGTAGAGTAGCCAAAGATTCCGACAAGACAGACTGTGAGACACTATGAAAGCTAAAAAGAACTCCACGCAAAACTCGTATTCACCGTTAAAAAACGGCTGCACGATTTAATTGTGTATGCAGAGTACACCGTTAAGCATAATGGAAACGTTAATTATACCGGAAGTGGCAATTCAATATATGTTTTCTTGATTTCTAGTTCAATTGCTTTGCTGAATACAGACCAGTTCAACTGCCAGTTTCTCTGCGCGTCAAAGGTTTTACCCTCCAGGATTTTAGCACCAAGTTGAAATAAATTGTAGCTTTTTATTAGCATAAAACAACTCAATTTTTTTTTGGTTTGCGCCATAAGGTCCCTTTTCCTAGACCCACTCACATATTGTGTATAAAATGCTGATCAAAAATGTTATATAAACAGTATGCAGCACGTGATCATTGTTTGGTTAGTAAAGCCTCTAATCAGTCTTTTAATGTGGTCTTTGGCTCTTTCTTAATGAAGCATTCAGTGTTATTGGCATGTGGGGGGGAAATAATCCCTTATAAGGCGAGCATTGCATGGAGCATCGAGTTTCTGTCTACCAATAGCAATGCCAGCACAACTTACATATCCTTTTGGTTAGGTTGGTCAGATTTTGATCTGAAACACTTGTGACTCCCAGTGAAAGGCTAAAGATTAAATTATGTGAATTACTATTTTTGTTGAAGCCTCATCGCTACTGTATTATTGTCCATCTTGGCAACCTGATCATTACAATTATTGTGACCCGGTTTGGGAAAATCTAATGAAGCACAGCACCTAGCTCTTTTTATTTTTATTTTTTTTTTTTAGTTTTATCGGTAGATTGCACGGGGCATGGGAGTGACATCCTCAAAATTTGGGAGCTACATGTATAGCACAAGCTATCTTTGCCCTGCGCAATACAATTCATTACTTTTGTTTAATTTTTTGTGAATGAAAAAAATTACTTATTCCAAAATTGAATACAATTAAACTATGTGAATGTAATGGCAACAATGTGAGTGCAAGAAATGAGTGGGTGTGCATTAAATTGATCTTTCGCTTCTTGGGAAGGACAAAGAAAATTCCTCTGGCACTGTTCTGTAAATAGGTCAATTTTCCTACTACATGTAGTCAATTTCTTATGCAAGAGTGTTGAGTACCAAAGAAAGAAAGAAAAAAAAGCCAGGTATTACCTAAATGGTGTAATGACCTGCTATTGTTCAGAGAGTTAAGAGTGCCATCACATATCAACGCCTGGGCGCCTTTAGTAGTTAGATTCAGCTGAATAGTTGTGATATCCTAATACACTTGTACTCATGCAGCACATAAGCACACACAAAAATACACACATGCATTCATAAGGTCCTTCAGTTATTCACAATTGTTATTGTTAGAAATGCATGTATCAAGAAAGAAAACACATGAATGGTGTCCAGCAGGTACACGCATTCCATGAATCTGCCGAGCAGCTGCTCGTTAATGGCGATCTATGTTTATTAACATATTATTCATTGGAAATCTGAAGTTTGTAATCCATGGTCCTAATGATAATATAATAATCAAAATTTCTTATAAATAAAGTGATTTATTACCTATATTTTAATGGTAGGGGACTAATGTGTGTTAGCCATATCTCAATACTGCTTGTTGGACTGATAAAGTGGATGCCATTGATGGATCCATAAATGTGCGCTTGACTCTAGCATAATATGTGACCAGTTTTGGAGAAATCAACCTAAACACAGTGATTTTTTTTTTTCAGTATCTACAGGTAAAGCCATACGGGTTGTTGTTTGTTGTTGTTTTTTTGTTTTTTTTTTGTTTTTTTTTGTGTTTTCAAAAAATATTATGGCAGAAATAGATAAACATCTGTTAACTCTAGCTTATGGCACAGTTGTAAGCTCTGGCGAGCTCTAGAACTCGCGCTGTGAGGCGAGAAACACTACTCAGACTCGTGTACAGAGTGCTGCTAAGAAATCTTTTGGCGGGCTTTTCACTAACAGAGGGGGGGGGGGGACAAACTGTAGCTAATTCACTCACTTGTCTACATAAACCGCATACTCACAATCTTGCCTCATCGTTTCTCGAAGAGGCCTAAATTAAGCCTGTTTGACTTCTTTCAATGTGCCTGCAACAGGTTTAGTTCAAATAGTCCAGCGGATATGTGCAAAAGATGTTCACTTCCGGCAGAAAGCATCAAAAATTTTTTTTAGGGTTTTTGACCATGCTGATTCCAAATTTAATGGGATCCACGGCAGCAAGACATGGCTTCCTACCGAAACGAAGCCACATCCCCATTACCGGCAATTTAAATGGTCATATCTTGTTAACCGTTGCAGCTACAGGCTTTCTGGTGGGCTCAAATTATTCAGAATGGTCATGTTTGGGGGGGTCATAGTTAAGTACTAAGCATCTAACTTCAAAATTTAACAAAAAAATGGCAAAAATGAAGTTTTCTTCAATCAAAATAGTATGTTAGAGGTTTTGACCCAATTTTTTTTAATTTCTAGCCATGTAAACAGAACAGCAATGACAAAATCTAGTTGTAACAACAACAACAACACAACAACAATAACACAACAACAACACAACAACAGCAACAATGAAAACAACAACTATATCAACAACAACAATAACAACATAAAAAGCACCAGCACTCCCGCAACTACTTGGAGATATATAGATGACTTTGCATGCCATATTTTTCTGTACCCTGTCCAAGCAAGCCCATTTGCACATGCTCAGAAGTCATGCTGATTCATCACTATTTTTTGGAGTTCCCTTTACTGAGACAAGTTCAGATTTGTTTGCCATTGACTCAAAGGTGATCATGGCCGATCAAGTTGTTCAGAGTATCAAGGAAGCAGAAGGACTCGGAAGAAAGCAGTATGAAGCTTTTGTGGATGAAAAAATTGTGAAGATGACAAGAAACATACATGATGCAATCCCGAAGAATAAATTAGCACTATTCACATCTGGTCAACGCAAGACAACATCCAAGTCAAAAGCAAAACTTTCCAGCATGAAAAGTGACCTGGGGTTGTTTTCAAGAATGTATATTTCATGCCCAGCCAGGGAAGGAGAAATGAATGCATTTTTTGAGCATGAAAATCATGCTTGGCCCCCATCTCTTGCCGAAAATGACTCAATGCGGCATGGGAACAAGGCAGATTTTCTAAAGTGCCTGGAACCGTTGGTTCAACACACACAGATGGCACCTGAAGTAGATGTGAAGCTCTTTGATGGAGCAGCCCTTGTTCACAAGCTGGAGCCAAAGAAAGCTATCACTCTTGTTAACACATTCAAAGACTATGCAGACATTGTCTTTATACCATATCTTCTCAAGCAACTGCAACTTGTTAGACGGGTTGATGTTGTGTGGGACTCTTATGCTGCTCACAGTTTGAAGGCACACACCAGGCAATGCCGTGGAACTGGGAGCCCTCTTCGTGTGACTGAAAAGACGCGTATTCCAGGCTGAACTTTTTCAGTTTCTTACATCTGCCATTGAATCAGCTACAGCAACTGATGACAAGTTGCTTGTCACAACAAAGAAAGAAAATGTTGTATCAACTAACACTACTCTGAACGTATCTGCTCTTCAACCCTGTACACAAGAAGAAGCTGACCATCGTCTTATGCTTCATTGTGCTCACGCTCACCAGCATGGTTCGAAAAGGATCATGGTGCATGCTACTGATACCGACGTGCTTGTACTTGCAATTGCCACGGCCAGCATGCTAGAAGAAAGTGAGATCTGGCTAGCATTTGGCCACGCCAAAAACTTCCGATACATTGCTGCTCATTCCATCGCAGCAGTTCTTGGTGATGACCGGTCCAAAGCTTTGCTGTTCGTGCATGCTGTTTCTGGCTGTGACACAGTCTCGTCTTTCTGTGGCATAGATAAGAAAACAGTGTTGGACGTTTGGAATGCTTTACCCAACCTGACGGCACTATTTAAGCGACTTTCCCAGACACCACAAGAAATTACTGACAGTGAAATGGAGGAGTTGGAGAGATTTGTGGTACTACTATATAGTCGTACTTCCCAAATTTGTACAGTGAATGCTGCAAGAAAACATCTCTTTTCTTATGGGAATAGAAAACTGGAAAACATCCCTCCCTCAAGAGCAGCTTTATTACAGCATGTAAGACGTGCAGCATTCCAAGCAGGCCATGTTTGGGGGCAAGCCCTGATTTCAAATCCAAATCTTCCTTGCCCTTCTCAATGGGGTTGGCGGAAAGACAGCAATGGAAAGTGGGAACCATTGTGGACTACACTCGCTGAGGCCTCAAAAGGGTGCCATGAACTTGTAAAGTGTAACTGTAAAAAACGCTTGGACGATGTAAATGTAGGAAAGCTAATTTGAATTGTACTCAGTTATGCTTTTGTGGTGGACAATGCACAGAGCAAGATTAATCTTTTTTTACTTTCACAATGATGACTTTTAATTATTTGCTAAACTATTTTATTTTCCCATTAACAGCTATTTTAGGGAACCACAATTGGTAGTGTGGTGATGTACCAAACTACAGTAGTCCCCCTCTTGAGAGACCACCCTGTGGTTCCAGCAATAGCGGTCTTTCAAAAGGGGTGGTCTTTCACCAGGGGGAGGCGGAGTTTCAAAAAATATGCAATTTAACGTTCGACTGAATCTACTGTAAGGTGCACTTCAAATTACGAATTTTACTTCTATGTTAAATTCAATTCAATTAAAATTATTTAATGAGTGTTGGGTACATAAGTATAATTTGGTTTCATTGTGGTTAGCTAACCAGCACACACTGAATCTAGCCGCTTGCTCCAGTCCTCCACTACAGACTTATCCACATCACCAGATTCACCTGACAAAATTGACATTCTTACATTATGCCTTGCCCGCCACCTAGCCAGTCACCCATTAGAAGCTGTCAACTCTGAGTGACCAAGCTCTGCAGCATACATTAAAGCTTTCTCTTGGATCATTTTACCGCTCACTGGTATATTCTTCGATCTAGCCCTAGTAAACCACTCCCACATAATCTTGTCCAGAT
>WLWD01005408.1_pt1 | contig 16046 bp, 14 predicted proteins | sample 6712731 | NCBI WGS metagenome assembly WLWD01 (sample SAMN12718690, study PRJNA576275) | sponge metagenome | isolation source: marine sponge | host: Mycale hentscheli | place: New Zealand: South Island, Marlborough, Capsize Point | collected 2014-11-01
GGATGGGTGGGTAGGTTTGTATGTGATGGAAGTTTAAAATTTGACAGTGAATAAAAGACAAAAATATAATTGTGCAATGGAAATTATATTTTATAGCAAAATACATTTGTTAAATTATAATGGTTCTGTAAATAGTATATTATATACTGTATATATAGTTACTGTTACAGGGCCAGAAAACAAGTAGGAGGGGCTGAAATAGCTTTCTTGAGGGGCAATTAAATATGAGAGGCCCTTGCAGTATTTAAGAACATTCGAACGTGTGCTGGTTCTATGTTGCATAGTCAAAATGTGAGTACTAAAGAATTTCTAGATGGGGCGAAGGCTATTCCAGGGGGGAGCAAATGCCCCCTTTTGCCCCCCCCCCCCTTAAATTGACCCCTGGATATATGAAAAAGTCAGTGTGAGTTTAAAATGGTGTGTATGTGTGTGTGTGTGTATGTATGTGTGTGTGTAGGTCTCACCACCCCAGTGCCTATGAAGCTTCAGCTATTCCCTATCCTCAGCCTCATGAACCACGACATAAACATGGCCACTCAGGTGAGGGATGAGGACACGCCCACCAGAACGAGCAAAAGATGCGTACACTTGGACTGGTCTCATACATACATACACACACACACACACACACACACACACACACACACACACGTGCATACACCCATCCTTTTCCTTGCCTTCTTGTCTTCCAGGTGAGAGAGTTGTGTATCAAGCTGCTGCCAGCATATCCGTCTTTGTGCTTTGTGATTGCTATCCTCCACACTCTGACTGAGCTAACCATGGGAACACTCATCCACCTGCAAGACCAGGTGAGTCTGACAATATGACACGTTTCCTAGCAACAACAATATATATGTATTTTGAATACTAAAGTCCAGTAGTTGCCTGTCTGTCTATCTTCCTGCTCTTCTATAAGTTTAGTTCTCCTGCTTTCTGTGGTAGCTATGTTGTAGCTTTCTTGTCTAACTCCAGTGAGGGAGTTACTCACCTCTTTCTGTACACCTGTTGTTGTTGTTGTTTGTTATTGTTTGTTGTTGGTTGTTGTTGTCTTTTTCTCATTGGGAACGTCTCAGCTGCAATAAAGTCTGTACAAGAACTGTATTTGTACAATGTTGACAAGACCACAAAATTTAAACGAGTTATAAAAAATATTCCAACGACTAAGAAGTGATTCAGTCATTCTTGGTTGAGTAAATATGAGGGGAAAAGTTGTGTTAACTACTATCAAGAGAAGATAATCACTCGGAACTCTCATGTGAACACCTTGAATTGATAAAGCATTAGTTAAATTAATTGCTTTAATTTTATTTCAATTAGATGATCACATGATGGTCACGTGATGGTCACATGTGGTATACAACAAGACTCTTGTAATTGCCCCCTCAATGATTTCATTTGTACTCCAGTGGCATGATCTGTACCGTTGCGTTTGTTTCGCAGGTGAAGTTGTTGTTCTACTATGCTAGTAATGATGTGAGAGCTTCAGTGAGGATGAAGGCTCTGAGTAATTTACTCCGACTAGCCACTCAGTTACCTCACGCCTGGACGCAGGACATGATACAGGTGGGTGAGGATGCTTCATTGTAAGATACTGTAAGATCTTTCTATGTATTATCGGCATATAGAAAGGGGATTTCCCTATTGACAATCCCCAGAAATTTCCCCCTTGCTGTTTCTGATCCTTTGTCTCTTCTCTTGCAGGACTTTTACTCAGTGTTGGTGGATGCTTCCAGTGAGAGAGAGAGGAGCACGTGTGCTCGCATTCTGTACCAGTTGTCTGGTTCCCTGGCAGTGCATAACATGATCTTCCTCAAAGGCAAGCAAGCTAAGCTGGTTATTTGGAGCACACAGTTCATTCATATTGATGTATTGCAAGTTTTCAGTAGCCTTACCAATTCAGGTTGCACTTTCCAAAGCCAGACTTGATATTGGATAAAAAAAAAGCTAGTGAGTCCTAGCCCTAGTTCAACTACCCTTGCCCTATCCCTTAGCTCTACCAAACTAATTTATGTAATTCTATTTTGCACTTTCCCATTTCTGACTTATGTGAGCAGTAAGTTTGTCAGGTAGCTCTAACCCCTGTCCTATACATGTAGTGAATGAATGGTACAAGTCTTAACCTTATAACGCAAGTTCTAGACCTTTAAAAGATAATAAGGAATAGTTCTGATCTTTTCTTCCTTCCCTTCATCACATAGTGTACTTATAGGAACCTTTCGGGCTGTTTCAATAAGCTCTTCTCATTGTGACCTCTGCATTGACCGCCGTTCAGTCATGGTGATACTTATAATATGTCTTTATTAGATGACACTTCATTCCATGCTCTGTGCTATTCGTCGTGTACAATGGTATCTGCGTACATAATGGGCGTGGTCTCTCGCATTATCATCACAGCTACGGAGGGATTGGAAGAACAGAAGAAGCAGGAGGAATGGAAGAAATAGCAGCAGTAGTTATGGAGTCTTTAACAGTTCATGATCAAGTGGAAGGAGAAGACAGATCCAGGAAGGCTCTGAAGGTGAAGTGTGTGTGTGTGTGTGTGTGCGTGCGTGGTTTTGTATGTGTGTGTTTTGTTAGTGTGTGCATATGTGTGTCTTTGTGTGTGTGTAGTGTTGCAAGCTATAAGTCTACATGTGCATGTAGGTGATGTTAACTAGTCTGACTGGTTTGACCACATCATGTCCTGGATTGAGTGAGTCTTCTTTGGATGCCCTACTAGCAATATTACCCAAGCTATCAGGTCAGTCCATGGTCAAGTCAAAATCCACTAAAAATGTGTAGTTGAAGTCTTCTTTGTTCTTGTGCCATCTTTCCCTCACGTCTCTTTCCAACGAGTGATTTGTGTGCATTCGCTTGTGATTTTGTGTCAGGTATTGAAGCTGTGTTGGTGTGCCAATCTTTGGCATCCATTGCCGCCCACACCCCGGGAACTTGGAGTCATGTGACCCCCACCTTACTGGACTACCTCAACGACAAGACCGACCATCACCACAGCATCATAGTGAGTGAGGGAGGGAGGCAGCCTCCGCTTTCAATCTTATTCTTTAAGGCCACAGAATAGTGAATGTCTAGTACACAATCAGCTTTTACAAACAAAAAAGAAGAAGAAGAACAACAACAAAAAAAAAAATAAATAAGATGAAGAATCCGTGCTCTGTAAGAGTTTTGCACTTTTTTTTATTTTATACTTTTGTTCATATAATGTATTTGGGCTTCTCCCCTCCCCCTGAAAATAATAACTAGCCTCATGGTAACATTGCCACAATGTTTCCATCTATTTCATGGAAATGAGAAACCCCACTGAATTTCAAAACTGTTGATTTCACTCTTCTCAAATTTTGTTCTAAAAAATACCCTTGGTGCTGGGGTATTGTATAACACTCAACCATCTTTTCCCTTCCTTGGTCAGGTTCCAGTGACTGCTGTTCTGATGGAGCTTCACCAGGGAGACTCGGGCAGTGGAGAGCGTGTGAGTTTCAGGGACCAGGTGTCTCCATGCCTTCTGTCCCACATCTGGGTTCTGGACCATCCCTCCAAGTTCTGGTCCTGCTACAAGGTTGCCAGGAGGGCCTCCATGATGGTAGGTGTGTGGGTGTTGGTCCTGGGACATGATCCTGCTCTCTGTCTCATTGGTGGATTCTGTGTTGTTGTGGGATGGGATGAGGTTGTCATGGCGACATGTGTGCGTGTGTGTGTGTGTATGTGTTTCTTGTAGGGTTTTCATGAGTTAGCTGAGCCAGTGTATTTCAAGCTGTCCAAACTGGTAGGCTAATATTGTATATAATATTTTAAATGTTTTTAATGTTTGGTGATAAGTGTAGCTGCTATTATTGTTCTGATAACAAAGTTTAAAATTTGCACTTCACAGAATAATACCGCACACAAAAAACTTCAATGCTGGTACAAAATATCTCTTGCACTGTGAGAGGGGGTGTGATATAAGGTGTACATAACTGCCTTATGGCACTTATTGGTAGCTATAAGGTGCAACATACTAGCTTATTCTCCTAGCCTATAACAGTGGCATTATTATTGTCACATAATCACCTTGTTGTTGTTATTGTTGTTGTTGTTGTTGTCAATACAAAGAGCAAAGCTTTCTTATACATATATTCACCATTTTACTCCTGTAGCCCTTTCATGAATCCTAGTGTTTTTCACCTTATTTGCAGCAAGTTCCACTGCCCAATTCCTCTATTATAGTACATACGCGTAAGTCTCGGTACAGTGAAAAAGAGCTGATTGAGTGGCTGCGGTAATCCTAAATTACTGACAACCACCACCGGAACCGCAACTTCCCCCTGAGATCTGGAGGGTATTGAACTGGTACTATGTACTAATGCCACCAGACCCTTTCCCAGCGTAGCTGTTAGGTAAAGGGTCTGGCTAACGAGACTAAGAATAACAATGATGACGATAAAATGATAACAATAACTGCAATAATACTAATTATATTATTATTATTATTATTATTTATATTACTACTACTATTGTTATTACTATTATTATTAATTAATTTAATTTAATTTATACTTTTGAATTTATTCAGGTGACTACTGTTAAGTTTCGCAACTGGCTAAATGCCCTTTACCAGTTTTCCCTGGCTCAAGCCATCATTTCCTCATCTTCTTCGTCCTCCTCACCTGCCAGTCTCATTCCTTCTCTTTCCAAATCTGCCTCCATCATTTACAACTCCATTCTGCTGGTCAAGGTGAGTGGGTAAAGTATCATCGTAGTTGCATCTCCCTATGATAATAATTGGGTGAAGGGTTTGAGTTTTTACAATGGGAACCTCAGATATTTCAATTTTTCACTTTGCATATGTATAAATAGATAGCTGATTCAGTAGTGTACTGTAATTACAATGCAAGCACTATGTTCTCTTGTTTCTTTCTTTGTGGCTTGTGAAAGGTGTCGGAAGTGTCTTCATTGTTTCCAAGTAGTTTCCTGCAAGTGTACTCGAGCTGGCTGAATGCCCACTACCAGCTCCTGGCCACCTGCGTCTCCTTCTACATCTTACCTCCTCCCTCTACCAATTACTCCAACAACTTCTTTGAAAAGAAGGTGAGGTCCCTTGCTGTGATAGAGAGAGAAAGAATCTCTCTTGCTTTCTCTTCATACAGTGTTGAGTTTGATGGTACGGTTTACTTGCTGAGGAAAAAACAGGAGACCTACAGTACGAGCATTCTACACCAATTAGTTATTAGTTGTATTGATTACTCAAAGGATAATAATTTTGTTTATTATTATGAAGCTTGTATCATGTGTGTTTGTAGCTGCGTGCGTGCGTCTCTCAGTTCCAGACAGTCTCAGAACAATTCTCTGAGCTGTACTCATCTCTATTTGATGCTGACCCTTCCACTCTGGACTATGTCTCACTGTATCGTGCCAGCTAGAAGAGGGGGGGGGGGAGGTTGGTTTTTTAGTTGAGTGAGATGAACTTTGCTTTAAAGGTATCTTTAATTAATCCTGACCGTGTCTTTTTTTAAGTATGCCACCAAGCTTCTTCAGCATGACCACTGGATTCTAGTGTAAACTAAATATGTACAGCCTTCCAAGGTCATATAATATTATTTCCTGCTTGCCCAGCGTGCATGGGTAAAGGGTCGTTACATACGCCTGACATGCCATCATTGTGGAATAACCTGTTTGCATAATCCTTGACTGGGGTTACCTGGCTACCACTCACACCCCGCCCACCTCAGCTTGCAGCAGTCGTGTCTGCTGATGGCCAGTGTCGTATCCTCCATTGGTCTTGCCAGGAAGCCACTGGTTAGTCCAGGCAAAGTCTCCACCCCCATAGCCGAGACTCTCGTGGGTCAAGTGGAGATAACGGACAGCTTCAACACCAGCTATTTGCTGGGGAAGGCTTGCAGAGCTGTGTTCCATAATTCCCAGGTGAGATAACGGGAGGTGGAGATCATACATCTGTTGGGAGGGTTAAACTGAGCAGTATTTGCTGGGAGATGAATTTGTACTAAAGTGTCAAAAGAGCCAGCAGTGTAACAGCATCTTGAACATTTGAACCCATTATGTTAAAATTTAGAAGTACTTGCCGTTTATGTGCCTGGTGGTTTCCTATACAGTGTATCATGTACACACATGCATGTTCAGCTGCCTCCACATGCATATGTGTTGGAATGTTGCTATCCTGGTTGTCAAAAAATCTAATTTTTTTAAAATATGTGCAATGTGCAGGTAATGTCCTCGTCTATCCAATCATTGCCATTCGGAGCCAAGGTAAGAAGAATTAATTAGTCACCTCACCAGGTCAATTCAATCAGACTCTTAAGATTACAACAACAACAACAACAACAACAATGGGGCATCCTCTGATATGCATGTTTTGTTGTCCTGCATGTCTCTAGCATGCCTATGCTCTGATCGACTCCAGCAAGACCATTCTGAAAGTGCCCGTCCAACTTCCAAAGTATTTTTTCAACTCCTCTCAACTCACCACCTTGAAGGTGAGAGTCCCGCAATTAATGGCAGGGGATGAAATTTGATAATAATTTTTTTTTCCTTTTCTTGTTCTGTCATTCAGCTGGCACTATCTCCGTCTCCGCCTTCCGGAGGAGGTCACCATGTGCTCAGCGCCAATACTCACCTCACGATGAAGGTAGAGGGTGTGGTCGACCACTCGGGCTCAGGTGTGTAAGTTAGTGAGAGAGGGTAGGTATGATACATGTAGCCTTCTGGTCAGAGAGTAGAGCGGGGACAAAAAAAAAAAAAAAAAAGAGAGAGAGAGAGAGCTAAATAAAGTGTAAAAGCATTCACATACCAGAAACTTTTAACCCCTCCCTCCAACCCAATCCCGTTTCCTTCCTTTAAGGTTTATTGATTATCATTGTGTTGGATGTTCAGATTTTATGCAGCAAGTATGAGTTATTGACTATTTTAGTTGTTTATTTCTTTGCCTTCTCTTGTATAGAACTCTATCGGTCGCCGGCTGCAGTGCATGTCCAGGTCAAGCCAGTACTGGACAGACTTCATAGCAGTGATGCCAAGGTGAGCGAAGCTGTGGGTTACCAAGGTGAGCCTAGCCATTGGATAGCGTATGATGAGTAAAGTAGGTGTGACCATTTAATGGCTTGTTTTCATATCAAAGTAGCTTGATAAATTGTGTTTTTTGTAAACAAATATGTCAGAGCACTAGTGGTAAGCTAAGGGTCCTACCAGTCCCATATTTTACCTTTGCTCTCCTTTTACCCTTTGCTCATTCTCAATCACTTGCAGCCACCAGTTTTAAATTCATTGGAGAAGACAGAGCTAGTGGAGAAGGATTTCTTTGAATCTCAGTTTCTGCTGGACCTCCCTGTGCCCGGTGTGTATTCAGTCATGGTGAAGGCCAGCCTTTTGGACAAAGATGGGAGAATGTGGCACATAGGCCAGAGGGCGAAGATGGAGGTGCTTGTAGAGGGTGGGGAAGACCCCACCAAGAACCAGACCAAGCAGCAGCGGGAAAGTAACAGTCAAACTCTTACATCTTCAAGCTCTAAAGTTGGTGGAAGTTCACATTCAAGAAACTAAACATTCAAAAATCATTGTAATTCGTAATAACTGAATTAAATTTTAGTCAATACTTGGTAAAGTATCGTTACATGTTTTATGATGACGACCTTTGGCAAATTTTAATGTTCGGGCAGACTTGGGAGAGAAAGAGCTAATAAACAGAGATGATAAAGTTTGTGTTGTTCGTCAACAAACAGGGCCAAACTAGGCTCAGTCAGTATTACGAATATTCTTCCGTGGAAGAAAGAGTTAGTATGGAGGCTGATATTGTCCGGAAATGTCTTTCAAGGAACGAAGAAGCAGTAAGTTCTAGAGCGAGTAGCCATTCCGCTGGACTTTTAACGTTTTCTTTTCATTGGCAGTGTTCTTTCATGGAGTACAAGAATTTCAAGGTCGTATATAGGAGATATGCGTCTCTGTACTTTATTGTAGGCATAGACAATGAAGAGGTGTGTTCACAAAACATTTGCTGTTTTGATTTGATGTGTAGAGGGGGGGGGGGGGAGGAGGGTTGGGGTGAGCATGAATGTCAACTCTGACACCTTCAACGTGGTGTAGTATAACTCTGGGGTGCCATATCTTGTACCAAGCTCTGACAGGGTAGTCATGGTAGTGGTTGTAGTAGGAGTATAAATGCAATGGCCATTGTTAGCTGTAGCACTTCTTTTCATGTACTATTTGGCCTTTTTTTTAGAATGAATTGAGCATTATAGAGTTCATTCACAATATCGTGGAGACTTTAGATCGATACTTCGAGAGTGTGGTAAGTTGTCAATACAATGATTACTGACATGATCACCATTTTTTCTCTTTTTGCAGTGTGAACTGGATGTATCCTTTAGTTTGTAATAACATTTGGAGGGTAGATGTTTTTAAATGGTGTCGAATCAACTAGACTAGACATGTGTGTTGGGAGGACTAAGGAAAACATTGTGTTTATATTTAGATTGTGAAATTGTCAACTTTGGAATATTAGTCGCTAAATATATTGATGTGGTTGTCAACCGTCTTGGAATATCCATCACTGTCCTGGATGTGATTGTTATAAACAAGAATAAATGTGGGTGTGGTTTGGGCACAGTTAAAATGTATGACTTCCTGTTCTGGATAGGTTGGCATCCATCTTGAAGTCTGTAACCCTTATTAATTTCAGTGACTAATCCTTGACCGTGGTGTCTCCATAGATCATGTTCAATATAGACAAAGCTCACATGATCCTGGACGAGATGATCATGAACGGACACATCACAGAGACCAACAAGAACAGAATTCTAGCACCAGTTGCAGTGCTGGAGAAATCGGTCAAATAGAACTCTATTTGAAATCATAGGTATGCGGATTCATTTTTTAAACATAACTTAATGTTGTCACAATTTTTAATTCCTTTTTTTTTTGTCTCATATATAATTAAGCAAAAAAAAAAAAAGAACCTATGTTTATGAAAATCATGAGAATGTGAGGTATTTTCTGTAAGTGAGTTTTGTTTGGCCGACTGATTAAGAGATAGATTATACGGAGAGTTCATCTTGATCTAGAGGTTGCTTCCACCATGGTGTGTTTAAAGCCTTCAGCTCCTCTCTGTGAGCTCTCTTGGCCATTCTAGCGATGGAGGCGGAGCTTGATGACAATCTCTCCACCAAATCTGGTTGAGGGTCTTTTGCAAATTGCTCCAGTGTGGGCAGGTTCGAGAGAAAGTCCACATTTCGGCCGAGCTGAGACAACATAAGGTCGGCTTTCTCATCTTCTTTTCTCTGTGTTGGTCTAGAAATGAAAAACTCCTCGTACAGTTTCTGGACTTTGTCATGCAACTCTGCCACCTGTTCTTCGGATTTGTAGCCCGTTGTGGGATGAAGCTCTCGGTACATTGCTATCTCTGACTGCAGCTTCTCTCGTTGGGCCCCAGTTATTTTAGGAAGCACGTCTTCCTGAAGGTGCTGTTCTGGTTCCCTCTTGGTAAGAAGATTCTTCCTCATAGCTCTCTGGATCACCATGGCGCTCTTATGGACCAATAACTCAGACTTTTGCCTTTTAAACCTCGAGCGACTGACCCAGGAACGCCAAGCACACTGGATCTTCACCGCAGCTTCCTTCTCTTGCCTTTTGGTGTACTCCTGTAGTTCTGATGCAGGAAGCTGTTCAAGGAGTGCTAATTGCTTCTCGTGGAAGGCAAGTTTGCTGCTCCTCTGTCCTTGCTTCCTTATAGACTCGTTGGCTCTTGCCTTCTCTTCACCTATCTTCTTTCTCTCTTTTAACAACTTTCTTCTTCGGTAAAGCTGCTGGAACTTGGTAATACCCCTCTTGATTTTTTTCACCCTTTTTCTCGCCAAATAGCCTCTCAAGTGGGACTGAATGACAATGGCAGACTTATGCTCCTGTTCTTTTTCTGCCACTTCATTAGAGACTCCAACATGCTCTCCTTCTCGAACCTCAAGTTCCTTCACAAACTGTTTCACCTTTGCCTCAGTGGCTCCGCCCAGCTCCACCCACTTGCTAACAAGTGGCAAAAGGCTAGAATAGCTGGCCAACAGGACATCCAATACTTCGGGCGAAGCATCTACCAGATGTGCTAGCATCCGGAGAGCCAGAAGTGCACCGTTTTTATCTTTCCCGGACAGCTTGTAAATCAGTTCATCCAGGATGCTCGTGAGGATAGCTTGCGGGATGGAAGATATCGCTGTTTTATCCGAAAGAACAAGGGTTTCCAAAATTCCTAAAGAAATGTACCCATATGAGGTGTTGTCGGTAATCAGGACGTGCAGAAAATATGGAGATTGAAGAACACGAGGAATACAGCTCTTCTGGCCAGCACAGAGCCACAGAAGAGTGTCTAGAGTCTTTTTAAAGCACTCTTTCAGACTCTCCGTGTTTTCTTGAACGGATCCAGTCTGAACAGGTTTGGAATTCTCATCTGCTGCTTCCAGAATGCTGTTTGATAAAATCAAAATGGAGTCTACCGCAGTGGGTAATACAATATCTTGTAGCTCAGTTTCTTCATCTTCTCTTGCTTCATGACTGGTGGATTTTTTCTTAGGAGAAGCAGAAAGGTGGTATTTGCTAGGGGAAAGGCCTGCCAGCATGGAGGAAAGTAGGACTGCCAGGTTTGTGAAGATTCGCCAGTGGTCTACCATACTTGAGTAGTCATTGCGCAGTACCTCTATGAGAAGATGCACCAGGTCTTCTTTCCATACTTCGTATTTGATGGAAGAAAAGTCTTCAGCACTCAGAGTTCTGGCTTGTAAGCAAGGCAAGAGCTTCAAAAGGACTAACGGTAGAGATTCTTCCGGTGTTTTTGTTACTTCTTGCGCAACCGCCTTCACTAGGGACTTATATTCGAGTAATTTATTTGCCATTGTGTACTACTTCTTTCTCAGCCCGCCGAGAATAATTTGAGTAACGGGTAAGTATCGTGAGCTAACTTACAAGCGACTGTACGCAATTATCCGTTGTTTTATCCCCTGGCGATGTTTTACCTAATTCTTAATGGATGAGCTGATTCTCTATCGAGTAAAAGAATGTTGCGTTCAGCTCCACAGCAACGTACAGAAATGGAAAGAGTTAAACAGTCAAGGACTAGAACTGGCTACACAGATAGTGAATTTAAGCATAGAAAATAAGTGAGTGCAATAATTTTTGTTACAACATAGCTATATACACACTTTCTCAAGTGTAAAGTTCAGTAAGTCCAGAAGTAAAAATAAGTTAAAACTTTGTGTATGTCAGGTATGTATTGGGATCGTCAGGTCAGAGTGTAGTGACTGGTCATCCTCACTTAGTTGACAAGTTAGATTTCAAGCTAGTAGCCCAGAGAGAGGCACTCTTCACAAAGCTCAAAGCAATTGAAGTGGACATGGTAATTTTTTCCTTTCAAATATCTGCTATGTTTATAAAATATAAGAATCAACTTGAGTACTGAACTTATGTGTTCAACAATTTCTTGTACTATTCATAGTTGCCAACTTTTCTAGTCATAGTTCAGGGACACTAAGCCGCACCCACCCTAGACCCACACCCACACCCAAAATCACAACAATTACAAAGAACCAATGATAGCATGATAGTTTAAAAGTATATATTTAATGTGATTTTCTGCAACTGGTGACAATAGGTAGTGGTCGCCGAAGTCTGCACAGTCACTTTTCTTCATTGAATCAACAATATAATTCATGAAGAAAAAAAAAAAAGCAATTCTAGAATCAAATAAACACTCCTAATTTTTAGAACAGTGAAAGCATTTGCTAGTTTGGCAGATCACACATAGTAAACAGATATAAAATTTATCATTTCCGGGACACACAGTAGAAATAGTACAATTCCATTGCGGGACAGTGACTAAGTGATGAATCCGGGACCATCCCAGAGCTTTCAGGACATTTGGCTACTATGACTATATATTGTCAGCTACTGTCTGTCTGTTGTACTATTCTAACAGTTGGCCATTGTATCAAAGCTTGGCAAGTTGGCTGGCAATCTGAATACTTCTGCCGAGTTGATTCTGACCAAGGCACACAATATGACCACTCCTTTATTTTCTACTCTTCCACCAGCCATGTTTGGTAAGTAATTTTTGTCGTATTCTTGAGAAGAGGATTTATGCTTGTGGTTCTATACCTACTTAATAATATAATGTTTTGGTTGTCGTGGTAGGTCTGCATGCTGGAGAAGTCCATTGTGCCTATAGTCAAGAGATGTCACTGAAGGAGGACATTATCAGAGATCTCCACAGCCAGACTGACAGAGATGTCCTGACTGTGTACCTGTCCTGTTGGCTCCATGAACCTTACCTCACTCAGCACGTAACTGAATGCCTTGAGGCGATGCTTATGGATTGTGGCCTAAGGTCGTGAACTGTATTTTGAAGAAGTCATACGTTTTTATCACTTTTAGCGAATTTGACAACGTAGTATTATTCATACCTTGTACAACTGGCAGCAACTTGTGTGCCATGAAACAGTAATCTTGATACGTATGTTATCATATTGTATGTCATTCAGATCATATGCATAAATATCTTATTCCAGCTCATGTTATGCTGTCAAGATTAGCTGTATATTATTTTCCACACACTAAATGTTAATATGCTAATTTGGAATGTTATTTTTTAATCAATTATGTGTCAATGATTATAGGCACTCGGTCAATTCAAAATTTAAGATATCAGTAATTGTCACTTAACTTGAGGAGTAGGAGTAAGTGAATCCCGAATTTAAGTTATAAATGTAGTACAGTTAGGTGATGCCATCAATGGAACATTTATTACAATTTGTTGACTTGTCTTTCTACCGGTGAGTGGGTAAAGCAGTCTATCACTTACCAGTGAGTGGGTAAAGCATTATTAAAGGTATAATATTATATACTTGTATAGGATACATCACAATGTGTGTAGGTCAATATGGATTTACACGACTGAGGACCAAAGGTCCAAGGATAGTATAAATCCGGTACTGACCGAACAAAGTGGTTGAACTGACTTGTGCCATGGCTAGGCTACAACCACTTTTTGCTAGCAATAATCGTTATAAAAAAAGATCAGCTTGACACTCTACTATCTCTGTTTGATTGCATAAACTTTTTAACACAGTTAGACTACCTGAAACTGGACTTCAACTCCTCAGAATCCTATCAAATCAGTGCCAACCATCAGCTGCCACTCCATTCAGTGATAGGCTCTGTGGGTCTGATCCCGGTTCTAGATGCTTCCTGTTCTTTCGTTCCTAGTTGGACCTAAGTTAGGTTGATGCATGTTTAGGGGCTAGACCTTGGGCAATAGGAGGTAGGAGGTGGGTATGAAATTTATTCACCATGAATTGAGCAATCTGATTGGACTGTTTGAACAAACCACAGTGCATTCTTGCTCTAGTGAACCTAGCCACTTATATACCAAAATGTTTTCTTATAAAATCAGTACTGGTCAATTAGTACAATTATTCACTATAACCCTAATTTTGCTCCATTGCCAATTTGATCAAGTGCGCCGCTAGCTTAGTACCAGTCATTGCTAAGGCTTTTCAATTCATTAAGTGTTGAAAGATAATGTTATTATTAGCATTTACAGATTTAATAGAAATTAACATAGCAAAAGCTTTACAGGTGAGGTTACAAATAGTTGTTATATATAAACAAAACTACAAAACTAAATAAAACATACTAATTTTGTTTTAAGTGGTAGCTAAATCAACGTTTACAAAAGCAAAAGCACCAAAATATTAGTCCAATAATCAAGATAATCAAGGATATAACAAATAATACCGGAAAACCTATGTATGCTGCCATTTTTAATGCTTCATGGTAATTCTTTGAATGTGAAGAACCACTTAAGTATCCACGTGACTGGCAAGTAACAGATGTATTGAAGCATCTCTGGACTTCCACTGTTCCTTTGGAGCTGTATTTTAAAATAGTATTGTTGCTGAGGTGTTTGCTAATAAAGAGTTGGTATTGAGTCCTTGTAAAATTTTCTCCCACATCTGGGAAGTACTCATGCAAGCATTTGAAATCAATATAAGGCAAATACAATATGACTTCTCCGTTACTGTTGCGAACTTCCTTTCCATTTGGATATAGCATTGGCAGATTGTCAGCTTCATAGTCTGGAAAAATATTGGTTTCAACTAGAGTAGTTAAGTTATGCTTAGGGAATACTTGATCAAGGTAGCCATCAAAATTTAGAAAAGCTTGGTTTGGGGTGTCCTTATTTAAGGAATACGAAAGGTGTTGTATAAATCTTGAACTGAATATTACAATTGTTAAGTTGGTAAAGACAGATAGCAAGGTTATGATTAACAATACAATCAAGGGGTAGTGCAGAGTTGGTTTGTATTGTCTCTCCTCTTCTACCTCTGCATATTTCCAATTAACATAATAGTTTGCTTTGTATCGTGCTATAAGTGCCAATGTTATGAGAGCAGCAAGAAAAGGAGTAAATCCAGTAGCAGAAATGAACAAAATAACATATCCATAAATGATGAGAAGTTCAGAGTAGTTGTCAACCAAGTGATCTGAATTAGTAGCAGCTAGTTTGAAACATTGTAATGATAAGCTGCAGTTTTCATTAGATGAGCAGCAGTTTCCATCAGATGAACGCCGGTTGCGGCAGCTGTTTTTATCACTTGAGCAACATTCACATGTTTTACAGCAATTTGTTACTGCTGAATAGCAATCTGAGAATGACTTATTGAAACATTTGAAATGAAATGTATGAAAAAGGAGGCATAGTGTTGGCATAATAGCCTGACTGCAAATACCTATAAAAACATACACACCAACATCCATGCACCCATAGCTTGGACAATGCTGATACCTAATTTCACCAAATGGATGATTGTAGCCTTCAGTTGGATCTCCCACAAATTTTCCATAAAAAACAATTCGATAGATTATTGGAAGATATGATATTACCATAACAGGAATAAGAGTCAGTACGAAATGACTTGCTGTTAAATTACAACGGCTCGGAATTTTCTCCTTTTTATTAATGCAGTAACAAGAATTATAAATTAGCTTACAGACTCGTTTGACTATTGCATTTACTAAAACTTGAAGAAGTGCATTAGGAACAGTGGCTAGGATTAGAATTCCAAATGTGGAAGCAGAATAATTCCTGATGAGATACTTTCTCACTTCTTTTTCAACAATTAGTGACAATACCAGCATTAAATAAAATGATCCACCAATGAATGAGATTGCTAGAATTACCCAGAAGCATTGGGCAGTAATAATTGGACAGCATATACTACAGTCTGTCTTGTTTTGTTCCTGATGTTTTTCATCTTTTTGTTTCTTTTGCTGTTCTTGTCCTTCTTGTCCCACTTTTTGTATATTTGGTCTGTTTTCTTGTCCATGTTTTCGCCCATCTTCTTGGCTTTTCTCTCCCTCTTTTTCTTGGCTCTCTTCCAAGTTAGCATTTCGGCTTTGTTCTTGTCCCTCTTCTTGCTTCTTTGTTTGACCGTTTCCTTGTCTGTTATGACGCTTGTATATGTTCAGTTCTATTTTACCAGGTCTTATGTCTGTCTTTTTTTCTTTGTTAGATTCACCAGGAATAAGACTAGCGGAGTCATTCTCGTACTCATCTGGAGTCTTACAATAACTTGCATAACTACAAGTTGCATTTTCACTTTCAGAAGTGCTGTTATAATCTCTGCATTTCACCAGACAAAATATCATGACAAAATATATAGAGAGAGCACTTACAATAACTATAAATGTATAGGCCCATATTATAGGATTATCGAAGATCAATCGGAAGTGGCGAGTACACAAGTCACTACTGATAGCTTGCTTCAAGTACCAAAAAGAGCAATGGTTGTCACAAAGAGGACACATGTAATGGTCAGTGAAATTTCCCTTACAAATGGGCGTGGCAGGGTTAATATTATCATGCATGGTATAAAAAGAAGCTGCAGTAACAAGAACTCCCAGTATAAACATGGCTGTCACCCAAATGAAGATAATTTGAAAGACCATGAAGTAGCTTGCCAAGTTTATGCCAAGATGTTTTATCAGCAGCTGCTGGAAAGATAAGCCATAATAGAGTTGAC
>WLWD01004874.1_pt1 | contig 16020 bp, 6 predicted proteins | sample 6712731 | NCBI WGS metagenome assembly WLWD01 (sample SAMN12718690, study PRJNA576275) | sponge metagenome | isolation source: marine sponge | host: Mycale hentscheli | place: New Zealand: South Island, Marlborough, Capsize Point | collected 2014-11-01
TGGTACATGCTACGACATCTGTTGTGACGTGCGAACTTGATCCCAGGGGTGTGGTACCTGCTAAGACATCTGTTGTGACGTGCGAACTTGATCCCAGGGGTGTGGTACCTGCTAAGACATAAGTTGTGGTGTGTGAACTTGATCCCAGGGGTGTGGTACCTGCTACATCTGCTGTGATGTGCGAACTTGGTCCCAGGGGTGTGGTACCTGCTACGACATCTGTTGTGATGTGTGAACTTGATCCCAGGGGTGTGGTACCTGCTACATCTGCTGTGACATGCAAACTTGATCCCAGGGGTGTGGTACCTGCTAAGACATCTGCTGTGACATGAGAAGTGGATCCTGAATGTGTGGTGACTGCGATTTGAGTTGTAACAGCCAGGGAATTGTGGTGTTCTGGAACATTGTATTTGAGCCATTCTGTGTACTTAGGATCAACCAAGTCATGTCCTTCTTCCAAACGTTGAGCAAAAAGAAGTTCCTCTTCAAGGGTGAAGGTTGTTGAGGTACCAGCTGACTGATCAGCCACTAAATCTTCTTCACAATGTCCTGTAATGCTCCTTTGATCATTACTATGGTCATTTGCCTCACATTCGATAGACACACTGGTAGTAAGTGGTCCATCACCTAAGGAAAAAAATATAATCAATTTAACAGCATACTGATCAAATCCACTTCTCCAGTAGACTAGGTCAAAACATTTCGTTATGAGTACCATAATATTCAACAAGTACACTGTGTACAAACGTCAGCTGTCCTTAACTAGTACCAAATAATAAAACCCTTACCACAGACAGGCTTTCATTTAGAGAGTTAAAATGTCAGGTTTTTTCCTTCTTTTTTTATTTTATATAAATTTAGCATACAATACATAAGGTAAAGCCAACTACCCATGAGCTAATGCTATGGCAGCCTGAAAAAAAGTGACACAAAATAAAGCATGATAAAAAAAGGAAATATCGCAGTAGCAACAGGAATTAGAATTGACCTTATCCTTGAAACCATACCCAAATTTGGAAATATATTGACAATTTGTTATGGAGTATTAGACAGGTATATATTTTAGCGTTTCAGGTTTAAGGTACAAGCTTCATATGGGGTTCAATTTTTTTGTTCACAAGTTTTAATATTAGCAGAAATTGATACATTGCTCACTAATATTCGCTATAATGTGATAAATGTTACCTTCAGGCACTTAATTAAAGCCAAATGTTTAGCTGAAGTGAGTAAAATAAGGTGAATTTTATAGATTTAGCTTGGGGGGTGGAGTGGGGAAGGGTTGGCAATGTGCTGATTGATTACAGACATTCACAGCTTCAACAACTTCTGGTTCATTTGTATTTTAAGTTCAAATGTACAGACTCACCTGTATGAGTGACAATCGATATTGCAGATGGATCGAAGGGATATATGCCACATTTCTTGAAGCCATTAACAAGATTTGCAGGAGTTGCAGCACTCTCCCAGGCTGGTTTAAACACGAAATTGAAATTTAACTTGGTAATCACTTTACCAGGATTAGTCTGATAAAATCTATGACAAAAATCTTGCCAGTGAGACTTGAGTGAGCGAAAGAAGCTTGTGTCAAGGGGTTGACATTCGTGTGTAGTATGTGGTGGCAAGCATAGCATGACTACACCACAGTCACGAGCATGCTGAATTGTACATGGCTCAAAATGGAAACTGTGTCCATCAAGCAATAGGAGAAGTGGGCGTCCAGATGATGCATTGGGTAGAAAATGATCACTGAGCCAGAACTTGAAAACGCGAACCATTCACACCATTCAAAGTCCATAATAAACTTATTTGTTTTCCAGAAATAATAATGAAGGGTGGTATGACTTGTCCTGTAGTGCTACCACACCCAATCACTGTTACTTGTGACTTCTGGCCTGATGTACGATAGCGAACCTTTTTCTGTCCCTTTTTTTGCTACTATTCTAGGTGGAGGAGGACAAAGAGGCATACCTGTTTCATCCATGTTACAGACAGATTCAGGGTGCTTGTCAAAACCATAGTCATCCAGTGTTTTCTTCAGCGATTCGAAGTAGTTTTTCATGTTTTCTTCATCCATGGCGTCCATCCTTACTCCAGCCATAGAATCACCCATGCGAAGTCGAAGGGATGAGTTACGTTTCATAAAATTGTGCCACCAGCCCCTACTGACTGAAAGTGCTTTCAGAGACCCTTTTTGCCGAAGGTATATCTCAACTAAGCAAAGGACATCTCTACGAGTCTTTCCATATGCAATGTTAGCAGCACTTATAAGATAATCTGCAAGACCTTGCTCTTCATCTTTTGTCAAGTATGGCTTTGGACCGGGGTTGACGCCATGTGTCACTCTTCCACTAAGTCTACTACGAGGAACCTGGTAGTTATCAGCTGCTTGATTCATTGAAAGCCCATCATTTATAATAGCCTGAATGCTCCCACCATCTGATCATCTGACCATTTTTTTCTTTTGCTGTTTCGGTTGACCTGTGTGGACGGGCTTGACCTAGATTGAAGTTGTCGTCACCTGAATCCTTAGCATTTCTTATTGGCCATTCTAAAAAAATAATAAAAAATCAATCAACTTAGACACAAGCATAGTAAGAGGAAATATCTAAACATCACAGTTTCACAGAGAGGGGCAGTCTCTTGGATCTCTATCCCCCAGCTAAGTTTACCCTCTCAGAATTTTTTTCATTAATTTGATTAAAAATTTCCCCCAATGCTCCCACCTGAAGTTAACCATTTAGTGCATAGGACCACACAGTAATCAGTGTGAATGAATATTGTTTATGTGTATCATTATATTAACTACAAACATGAGTGTGGCTGAACACTAAAAGTCTCCCCAATCCAGCAAAAAATCCTGGATAAAACTCTGACCATCTAAAGTAATACATAAAGGTGCAAGTCTATTTTCTTTATAAGTCAAGTTAAATCAAAATTTCAGATTTTTACACAAAATAGCCAGCCCATTTACTATGCCGGGTAAACAGTCTAGTTCATCTAAAATAGATCACCATATCAATAGATATAGCAGTTTCGGAATAGACTTTTATATAAACTTTCAACTAAAAGGTAAAGCTACGACTGATCACTCAACAGCATTTCATTGAGGGAAATATATGTACTCTAGCGAAAGTCCTCCCCCTCCCCCTCAATAGAAAATATTCCTAACCATACTCTTTCTTAAAATTAACTTGCTGTACTCAGTATTGACGATAAAATACATTCACCATCCAACCAAACTGGCTCTTCTTACCACTTCACACTACATAGCATTTTTCTATTTGCTTTACTTAATTCAAACGTTTGCCACAAAGATGTCACTACAATACCCATTTTCGTTCTCGGTTTGCCACCAAAATCGTAGCAAACATGCAGATAACTAAGTTAACATTTGTTGAAGTCTATGCGCAAGTATTTCACTGTGTGAACATTCAATTTGAGCTTGCAAATGTCTGCATGTGCAAAATTCAAAGCAAGAGTAACAATGAATTTTTACTTCACCAGTACCACAATATAACAATGTGAACAAAAATGTGCATTGAGCTTTTCTATGCATAGCATAACGTTAGGTAAATGTTATAGCCTGCTTTACTGTCACCCACCCATAGGTAAAATATCATACTCAAGTCCAGTAACTACAGTTACATCACAACATAACTAGCTAGGTACATACCTACGAATATCCACGGTAGTGATCACACGTATGTGAATGCCAGTCTTTGAAATCGTTTCTATCTTTAGTAAAGTAAAAGGTAAGGTGACAGGTTTTACACGTATATTTTGTTTTAACTCTGATATTTCTCACTATCCTGCAATAATCACAATCCTTAGGCTCAGTTAAAAATTCCAACTGGTGAGGAGCACGAACTGAGCAATACCTTCTATATGAACGACCCCATACATCATTATCCAAATATATCTTGCTAGCTTCACGATTATCTGGACGAGATTCTTTTGAACCCATCAAAAGAAACTAGACGACTACTAAAGCATGTCCACATGGACAATATCACGTGAATACTCAATAGCATGTGGGGCTAAGTGAATTCAGAACCTGGTCAATTTGTGGCTAGCTACTTCCTACCTCTAATTTGCCATCCCTACGCTAACTTACACATACCATCCAATACTAATGCAGCACAAAATTCCAGGAGTTTTGCAGAGACGCTGACCACTACAGAACAGCAACTAACTTCCACCAGACAACATCAACAAAAGCAGCTTCTACTGAGATAAGACGATGAGTATTAATTAGAATTAATGGCGCCTTTTTGTGGCACGCGCGTGTTTTAGCTCACTTCACTCAATGGTGGCTGGACGATAATGCAATATGAGTATATGTCGGTCGATATTAGAGGACTTACGCTAATTCAATAAACAAAAAGGAAATGACTTCATTATATTGTGAAAGAACATTGAAAATTACATAATTCAATTAACAAAAAGGAAATGACTTCATTAATAAAAGTTACTAATATTGGCTGTGGCTAATAGCCTATTAGGTAAAATGGGAAAGTGTTATTGTCTACTAATATTGATTCTTTGCTTCCATTCAGCAAACAACTATCAATCAATTGAGCTTAAGCTCAAGCCCAATATTTTGTGATAGAGCTTAAGTCCAAGCTCAAGCTCTTGACCATTTTTATGAAATGGGCTTCAAGCCTCTTCAAGCCCTTGACAAAACTGGGCTTAAGCTCAAAAAGGTTTAAGCTCAACTGGGTTTGACCCAACACTGCTTCGGACATTCCACACCTTTTCCCAAATCTCAGCATGTCATACTATTTTCACAAGTAAATTTAAATAAAATTCAAATAAAATTTTATTGCACTTATATAAAAATGACGACAACAACCATAGTAATGTTTAGAAGACAGCAAGGACCCAACTTTGTTTATTATAATTACAATGGACGTAATAGCATTTCACACTCAGGTCATGTCCATTCCCACACTTTCTCTTGAAGTCTTTATGAAGTTCACTCACACTCTCATTTAACCTATTAGGATCTTATCAATACTACATGATTGGAAACATTCTACTAAGTGTCTTTTATATTGATACCCATTTGTGTACAAACTGACTGTTCAGTTTCCTACCAGTATTACTGCACACTTCACGTAATAGCTAAGAATACACTAAAATATTTCTCTCTCTTCCCCACTATACACTCACACACAAAGTGTTTGCATTCTCTTCAATAATATAAGGAACTATTAATCATATATTAAGCTTATGAGGATCAAGTAATCATCAAATATAGCTTAAGCAAGAATCCTTTACCAATATAAAGTGCCCATGATACAGACCTTTATGAAGTGCCTGTGATCCTTTACCAATATAAAGTGCCTATGATACAGACCTTTATGAAGTGCCTGTGACCTTTTACCGATATAAAGTGCCCTTAATACAGACTTTTATGAAGTGCCTGTGATCCTTTACCAATATAAAGTGCCCATGATACAGACTTTTATGAAGTGCCTGTGACCCTTTACCAATATATAAAGTGCCCATGATACAGACCTTTATGAAGTGCGTGTGACCCTTTACCAATATAAAGTGCCCATGATACAGTGTTCGGGATCTGCTGGACCGAACAACCGCCACTAAGGTGCAGTGCACTACATGCACCGAAGGACTGAGCTGGACTCATTGCATTGTGTTTGTATGTGTGTGCGGGTGTTTCTGCACATGCTTTTTGCTCTGGTGTGACCACATGTTTGTTCAGTTGTTATTCTGTTGTGCTTGTCTCTCTCTTTAAATTATACTAACCTAAGCCTATCTCTGCCAACTTGTTGACAGCTACAGCTACTCTAGCTAAGGCCCTGGTTTGTTTACATGTTGCCCATTACTGGGCTGGTCCTTCATTTCTTCCCAACTTGAGCTCAGGGACTTACATCCCCTGTTCATACAGAGCTTAATGAAGTGCCTGTGATCCTTTACCAATATAAAGTGCCCATGATACAGACCTTTATGAAGTACCTGTGACCCTTTACCAATAAAGTGCCCATGATACAGACCTTTATGAAGTGCCTGTGACCCTTTACCAATATAAAGTGCCCATGATACAGACCTTTATGAAGTGCCTGTGACCCGTTACCAATATAAAGTGCCCATGATACCGACCTTTATGAAGTGCCTGTGACTCTTTACCAATATAAAGTGCCCATGAAACAGACCGTTATGAAGTGCCTGTGACCTTTTACCAATATAAAATGCCCATGAAAAGACCTTTCTGAAGTGCCTGTGACCCTTACCCATATAAAGTGCCCATGATACCGACCATTATGAAGTGCCTGTGACTCTTTACCAATATAAAGTGCTCATGATACAGACATTTACTAGTGGTGTGCTTGAGCACAAATGGCGAGCGAGCCTTAAACTACACTATTGTTAAATGATTGATTTTAACAACTAACACTCAAGCTACTAAAATAAAGTTGAGTTTAAATTAAGTTAATGCAGTAAAGGGGTTTCAATTCCATAGTAACTGCTCCCCTCAACTGTTTGAATTGAAAAAGAAGCAACAAAATCAAGTCACGTTATTAAAAAATTTCTTTGTGATATTCTTAATAGTAGTTGTAATGCACAATACTTTCACACAACTGAACATACCTACGCAAGACTTACCTTCGTGGTTCGTCTAGTGGACAATGCATTTTTGAGTAAATACTGTTGAGTAGCGCTAATAACTGTGACAAATAGCGCATTAACTTACCACCGCCACTAACTCGAATAGAAATGGAGCTCCCATAAGATTTTGAGTTTTAACTGCACCCGCAAAACAATTCAAAGCGGTAAACAATTCAATTTCTAAGGTGATACGGATAATGGTCGCTAAACCGGAGGATTCTGTTTAGTGAAGTTTGGGACGGGGTCGAACGCTGAGCGAACACAAAAATACGGAGGGTCAAAGTACAAAATGACATACGTACGTCCATATATATAAATAAACTAGTGTGTGCTTGAGCACAAATGGCGAGCGAGCCTTAAACTACACTATAGTTAAATTTGATTTTAACAACTAACACTCAAGCTACTAAAATAAAGTCGAGTTTTTAAATTACGTATGCGTTAACCCTCTCGTTCCTGAATTGTTTTGGAGGACGCGCGCGGAAAAATCTAATCGTCGACCGCGGAATAGAGTATTACCGTTTTATTTTTTTAACTCGATGCTGGCTGGGAAAACCCCATAGCAACCATATATCACTAAATAGACCAAGAGTTTGGTATTCCCCTCATTTTTTGATTGAGAAAATTGAATAATATTTAGGCCATCTACTAATACTTAAAAAAAAAAAAAATTTTCCCCAAAAAAATTTACTTTTCCCATCAATAAAAAAATAAAATAAAATAGAAATAATATTGTTTGATGCATTATATACCAATATTATATTAGTTCAACAATAAAATATGTTGTTTGTTGTGTGTGGTGCTGATTGTGATAATGTAGGAGACATCTATGAGTGTCCACAAGGAACATATGCCATCGGACGTCGAGCTCCACTACAAAACAATTTCATATACACAAAAACACAGACAACAAAGATATTTGTAATACAAACAACAAATTATTCATGCTCCTATATAATTGCAACTTTATGATGTATTGTATGCGGTTTCAGACAGGATTTTTGTTTGGGGGGGAGGAGGGGGGGGGGGCTCCGAGTGTACTTCGCCACACTCATTTTTTGGAACCTACACTACTTTGATGCACATATTTGCATAAGAGTCTATACTTCACACTGATGATCAGTGTTCGATCCTATGCTCTAAACGGCTCAGTAATGATAGGAACATAATGGGATACAATATCAGACCAAAAATAAATGCTTCCAAACTGTTATTTCTATTCAACTCCCAAAATTCTAGGTGGGGATCCCTCCCAGGGCTATCCTCCCACTGTATGAACCCCTGGTATGTATACTCCAGACTGTCCATGAGATAAAAAATCACCGTTGTATTGAGAAAGTGTAATTTGAAAATGAAAAGCCGTACAAGCACACACATGGAATTCTATGTGTCACATACTGAACGATCCCTCCCAGGTTAGGATCCGGAACCTCCATACAATACCAAAAAAACACGGACAACAATGATATTTGTAACACAACAGCTGGCCTCGCTGAATTGCCCCCCCCCCATCATTGCTTTTCACCGCCATTCTTGTGCCATAACCCCCCTCCCCCCCACCCCCAACTGGACACCCAAATATCAGTAAGTTGAAATGAACTTACCCAGCATGGATGATGTCACAGACCGAAAAAGACCCCCCCGAGTTCGTTCTCTCCCAGGTTGGATCCGGAAGTGCCACATACGGTTTGTTCATGGTTGATCTCTCTCTCTCTTTCCACCAATGCACGCACGTGCACACACACACACAAGAAAAAAGAAGCTACAGGTGAATACAGATCATAAAAATAAAATGTATAATTTATTATACATAAATTGACTGGTGTACACACACACACACATGAAATTCAACTTACATAGGCATAGTAGTCACGATCCAAAAAGATCCAGAGTTCCCTCCCAGGTTGTATACGGAAGTGCCACATACTGTTTGTCCACGGTTGCTCTCTCTCATTCCACAAATGCACGCAAGCACACACACACACACACTAGAAAAAAGAAGATACAGGTGAATACAGATCATAAAAATAAATGTATAATATAAATTGACTGGTGTACACACACACACACATACATGAAATTCAACTTACATGGGCATAGTAGCCCCGATTGGAAAAGACCCCCCCCCCCCGAGTTCGTTCCCTCCCCGGTTAGATCTGGAAGCGCCAGAATAACATTTCAACTCCACGCACACACATATACATCGAGTGTGAAGCTCCACTACAACACCACAAAAACACAGACAACGACAACGACAATAACAATACATATTACAAATTTTGGGATGTTCAGGGGTAGGGGGGGGGGGGAGCAGCCACAAATATCAAAGTCTGTGGTCCTTCACACAAAAGATTATGGAATATCAATGGGTGTGTTGTCATCTTTCTTCCACTCTCCCCCTACCTCATCCACCCAATTCTTGTTCTTCGGTTCCCGCCTTCTCCGACCGCGAGGACGTCCAGAACTCGGAGCAGGAGGAGCCACTTCCTCTTCTTCATCACTGGAACCTGCTGCCTATTCGTGTTTCATCATTGGAAGACTCAGGTCCGGTATCCTCTCCTTCATCACTGGAAGACTCTGCTCCTGTCGACTCAATGAAATATATATTATAGCTAAACAGCTTACTCTATCTCAATATAGCTATAAATAAGTTCTTTCCACAACAGAAGCTTGCTATTTTTCAAGAGAAAGACAAGAGAAAGACAAGCTTACATCGATCATCTTCTTGACTCCCATTTTCAGTATCAGAGTTGAAGGGGTCTGGTCCACCAACCCTGATACAGGGCCTCCTATAGCCCTAGATGTCGTCTCCCTTCTCTCCGCTTGATCCTGAGTCGCTAAAGTCAGCATCAAGCAAGTCTAAAACTTGCACCGCATTGTAACTTGTAGACGCCATCTTCCAAAAAATGACTTTGAAAAAAAATTTTTTTTTGCATAGTTACCGAGGTCACACGACACGCTCACTTTTTTCCTATGATGTAATAAGCATTACCTAAGACTGTACGTAATAGGGAGGTCCCCAGTTGAACTGGCGATTTTATAAAAAATGAAGAAGACAGTAAGTCAAACCGCAAAGTCTTGGTCGGCAAAGAAGCGGTTGTTTCAATGTGTTATGGAAGGCTACTGAGCTCAAGCAATTTTTTGCTGCTTCTACAAAGCTCTGGAGATGACTGGATCCATAAATGAAGCTGCTGTGAAGAAGGTAACTTTTTTTTAAATTCGACGGAGAACCGATGTTGTTGTTTTTTGCCGAGGAAGAAATAAACGCAACTGCTGTGAGGTACTGTCGAAGCAGTCCTGGATGAAAGCTATTTTAGATGCTTCTCCAATGCATTGGGCACCTGTGTATGCAATCTGAAGGTTCTAGCTATAAAGTAACTGTTTTTAAAAATTCGGAGAAGCCAACCGGTCTCACCCCGCTTTAAAGCGGGATCCGGAACGAAAGGGTTTTAAAGGGGTTTCAGTGTCATAGTAACCGCTCCCGCAACAGATTGAATTGAAAAAGAAGCAACAAATTCAAATCACGTTATTTAAAATTTTCTTTGTGATATTCTTAATAGTAGTTGTAACGCACAATACTTTCACACAACTAAACATACCTACGCAAGACTTACCTTCCTGGTAAGTCTAGCGGACAATGAATTTTTAAGTAAATACTGTTGAGTAGGGCTTATAACTGTGACAAATAGCGTATTAACTTACCACCGCCACTAACTCGAATAGAAATGGAGCCCCCATAAGTTTTTGAGTTTTAACTGCACCCCGCAAAACAATTCAAAGCCGTAAACAATTCAATTTCAAAGGCAATAGGGTAATGGTCGCTAAGCCGGAGGATTCTGTTTAGTGAAGTTTGGGACGGGTCGAACGCTGAGCGAACACAAAAATACGGAGGGTCAAAGTACAAAATGACATAAACAAACAAACATCCCCGATTTTCAATTGTGTTACCCCTGTAAGTGTCTCGCTCGCTACGCTCGCTCGCCAACTAGTGATGTGCTTGAGCACAAATGGCGAGCGAGCCTAAAGACTATACTATTTTTATATGAATGATTGTGACTCTAACACTGAAGCTACTGAAAATAAGGTCCAGTTTTTTAATTTAGCACACAGGGTAAAGGGATTTCAGTGCCATAGTAACAACTCTGCAACTGCTTGAATTGAAGGAAAAAACAACAACAACAAAACAATACACGTTATTTAAAAGTTTTCTTTGTGATATTCTTTAGCTAAGTAGTGGTTGTAACACACAATGCTTTGACACAGCTGGACACAGCTGGACATGCACCTACACAGACTTACCTTCGCAGTAGTCTAGTGGACAATGTATTTTCAGGTAAATACTGTTGCGCAAGGCTCATAACCATGACAAAGAGCGCAGTGACTTACCACCGCCACTAACTCGAATAGAAATGGAAGTCCCTTAAGTTGTCAAGTTTTAACTGCACCCGCAAAAGAATTCAAAACGGTAAACAATTCAATTTCTAGGGTGATACGGGTACTGATCGATAAACCAGAGGATTCTGTTTAGTGCAATTTGGGACGGGGTCGACAACCGAACTAACACAAAAACGCGAGGGTCAAAGTACAAAATGACATACATACGTCCAAACATATAATATACAAATAAATAAACATCCCCGATTTTTTCATTTTTACCCCTGTAAGTGTCTCGCTCGCTACGCTCGATCGCCAATTATATCTGAAATCTCAATTGAACACGACTGAGAGTCAGCTTCGCTCGCTTCGCTCGCTCGCTGAATAAACTAGTGGTGTGCTTGAGCACAAATGGCGAGCGAGCCTAAAGACTATACTATTTTTATTGACTTCTAACACTGAAGCTACTGAAAATAATGTCCAGTTTTTTATTTTAGCATACAGGGTAAAGGGATTTCAGTGCCATAGTAACAACTCTCTGCAACTGCTTGAATTGAAGGAAAAAACAACAACAACAAAACAATACACGTTATTTAAAAGTTTTCTTTGTGATATTCTTTAGCTAAGTAGTGGTTGTAACACACAATGCTTTGACACAACTGGACATGCACCTACACAGACTTACCCAATGTGTATTTTCAAGTAAATACTGTTGCGCACGGCTTATAACCGTGACAAAGAGCGCATTGACTTACCACCGCCACTAACTCGAATAGAAATGGAAGTCCCTTAAGTTTTCAAGTTTGAACTGCACCCGCAAAGAATTCAAAACGGTACACATTCAATTTCTAGGTGATACGGTTACTGATCGATAAACGGAGGATTCTGTTTAGTGCAATTTGGGACGGGGTCGACAGCCGAACTAACACAAAAACGCGAGGGTCAAAGTACAAAAATGCCTTACGTACGTCCATACATATATACAAATAAACTAGTGGTGTGCTTGAGCACAAATGGCGAGCGAGCCTAAAGACTATACTATTTTTATATGAATGATTTTGACTTCTAACACAGAAGCTACTGAAAATAAGGTCCAGTTTTTTTATTTAGCATACAGGGTAAAGGGATTTCAGTGCCATAGTAACAACTCTCTGCAACTGCTTGGAAGGAAAACAACAACAACAAAACAATAAACGTTATTTAAAAGTTTTCTTTGTGATATTCTTTACTAAGTAGTGGTTGTAACACACAATGCTTTGACACAACTGGACATGCACCTACACAGATATACCTTCGCAGTAGTCTAGTGGACAATGTATTTTCAAGTAATTACTGTTGCGCACGGCTTATAGCCATGACAAAGAGCGCATTGACTTACCACCGCCACTAAGGATTCTCAGAGCTCGTTAATTGAAAAATACTGGAACTGTGAACGCTTTACCTAACTTACGTAATTAAAAGCGCGGGCGAAAACGGATGTCTCACGTACCCCATAAACAGATAAATAAACTAGTGGTGTGCTTGAGCACAAATGGCGAGCGAGCCTAAAGACTATACTATTTTTATTGACTTTTAACACTGAAGCTACTGAAAATAATGTCCAGTTTTTTATTTTAGCATACAGGGTAAAGGGATTTCAGTGCTATAGTAACAACTCTCTGCAACTGCTTGAATTGAAGGAAAAAACAACAACAACAAAACAATACACTTTATTTAAAAGTTTTCTTTGTGATATTCTTTAGCTAAGTAGTGGTTGTAACACACAATGCTTTGACACAGCTGGACATGCACCTACACAGACTTCGCAGTAGTCTAGTGGACAATGTATTTTCAGGTAAATACTGTGCGCACGGCTTATAACCATGACAAAGAGCGCATTGACTTACCACCGCCACTAACTCGAATAGAAATGGAAGTCCCTTAAGTTGTCAAGTTTTAATTGTACCGGCAAAAGAATTCAAAACGGTAAACAATTCAATTTCTAGGGTGATACGGGTACTGATCGATAAACCAGAGGATTCTGTTCAGTGCAATTTGGGACGGGGTCGACAACCGAACTAACACAAAACGCGAGGGTCAAAGTACAAAAATGCCTTACGTACGTCCATACATATATACAAATAAACAAACTGACATCCCCGATTTTCGATTGTGTTACCCCTGTAAGTGTCTCGCTCGCTACGCTCGCTCGCCAATAAATAAATATAGCGAAATCTCGATTGAGTTACCCCTGATAGTGTCTCGCTCGCTTCGCTCGCTCGCCAATAAACAAACATCCCCGATTTTTTTTCATTTTTACCCCTGTAAGTGTCTCGCTCGCTACGCTCGCTCGCCAATTAAGTACGAACGTGTATAAAAATGTGACAAAAATTCTATGGAATAAATTTGGTAAAGGATAGTCGTGTGTGATTAATTCAATGGTGATATTTAAATAGTGTAGTTTTGCGCTGGGAGTGATCAATGTTTATTCGCCTGCCTATAACCGATGCATTGGACACTACGAAGGGCCGATATTTGGTGGTTTTGGGCGATCATCGAGGCCTGACTGCTTCTGCACTGCCTCTGCACAGCGTCCTGCAAATTGTGTTTTAAAAATATGAGTATTGCAAGGCGATAGAATATGAAATAACCTCATGATTGGTGGAAACAATAAATTTTTAAATCGTTCAGCTAATGAGTTATGGTTCGTGGGGCAAACTTGGTCCGATAAATGAGGCCTTACGCTATGTAATTTTTAATGTTCTTTCACAATAAAATGATTAATAAAGTCATTTCCTTTTTGTTTATTGAATTATGTAATTTTCAATGTTCTTTTAATAATAAAGAATTTCAACTTCTGAATAGAGCTTGAGCTTGGACTTAAGCCTTTAAATAAAGACTTGAGCTTGGACTTAAGCCTTTAAATAAAGACTTGAGCTTGGACTTAAGTCTGATTTGAAATTGATGGGCTTGAGCTTAAGCTCTAAAAATCTATAAAGACTTGAGCTTGGACTTAAGTTCTTAATTACAGGGCTTAACCCAACACTGGTTCAAAGTCAATTACCATTATGTTTTGTTGTTGTTTATTGTTGCTGTTTGTAGATCACTGCTGACATGAGTGATGAGCATGTTCTAATCATCCTGGCTGTATGAAGAATTCCTGAGCATCTTCATTCATTCATGAACAGTTAATTCTTCACCTATCACACAGATACAATGTCACATCACGACCAATATTTATTGCATTTGCTGATTACTGGAATAAATTTTATACGCTAAAATATATGGCTATAAAGTGAGTATTGTGAACGCCATTTGGAGTGTTGTAGTAGCTAGTTTAAGGGAGTATCACAACACCCCATTGGTAGAGTATCAATAACACCGTATTTGGTGCATTATGAGCTCTGATAGGGGTGTAGTAGAACACTTGGTCCTTGAACATGGGTGTATCACAACACTCCATTTGGTATAATGAAGGGTTTACAGGGGTGTAACTGAACACTTCCCCTAGGTGAAATGGAAACACCCCCATGAGGAGTAGTACAGCCAGTGTTACCTGGACACCTCAAAATGGGATTCCCATGCACCCCATTTTTAACAGTGTTATGTAGGTTATACTGCCACCAGTAAAGATGTGCTATCTATTTACTATGTTTACATAATCAAGGGCATTTGTTGTTAAATGTTTTGAGAATTATTTTCGTTCAAACTCTGGTCCTACATAAAACATTTAAAAACAGCATTGTTGGCTGAGATGACTGTCTAAATTAACAGTAAATATCTAATCATGCAGACACAATTGCAAATATTGCACTGGAACACATACAGGTCAACCATTACGATATAATTATGTTTAAGTCTAGTTATTAGGCAACGAAAATATGATCACAAATGTTGAACAGTTCATGTACTTTCACGTGATATATAGAAACTAGGAACCTATTTGAACTTCTGATGCTATATTAGTTTTTAAACATCATTCATCTAGGGAAATAAAAATCAATTGATATTGTCTGCTGGTGTGAGGGTTATTTAATTCTACTGATAATTAATATAAACACCATTATTGAGAACAAGTGGGGGAAGGACACATTTTTTGTTGTTGTGTACTTACATCTATTTAGGCAAATAATTTAATAGATTGGTAACGAAAAGGAATTTATCACTACACAACGTTATGGTATTTATACAATAGTACTGACATTATCAAAGTGAGTTACATTTTATGCCTCTGAACACTATCTGATTTTCCTATTCACATGTTATCACAAGTTTTGCTCAGTCACTTGAAATTATACTTTTTCTATAAGCTTAGATGAAATAAGGGTCTTGTTCAAACGAAAATTTAAATATTGTGTGTAATAAAAATAATAGTTTGACCTAATATGACAGACATTATTATGTGGCATATGCAATTATTTTGAGTCAAAGCAATCAGAATGCCCATGACTTCAATAATACACAGAGGATGGAGTTTCTTAGCTTCACAGTGTATATTGTCTCTATTTTCTGCTGCCTTAGTCACCCACTTTTATCTTTAATTAATATTTATGTACTCCAACTCACTGCTCACTGCCAGAAGGACTCACATGGTGCAACATTTAAATTCTAACTGCAATTGGATAATAGTATATTCATCATAGCCTTTGAAGTTTCCAAAATGAATTTTTGTCTAAAGTGGAAAAATTGTACTATTAACCTAAAAAAAGATCTAACTACTCATAAATCACCTGACCTTCACAATGTTTTATATAATAATGGTTGTCATTATGTATGTATTAATTCCATACTCGAATAGAACATCTGCCGTTAGAATGAAATTTTCTCCAACTAGAACAACTCAAACTGAAGTTTCGAAGGCTAGCACCACACCTATGCACACTTACCGGTACTTATTTCACTTAGCTAACTGTGGCATTTCACTTAGTTGCCACCTTAGTTTCTGTGTTTATTTCAAGTAGTAGTTACCGTGCTATGTTATTGCAGGGGAACCCCCCCCCCCTAGATTTCAATTGTACTGCAATTTCCTGCCCCCCC
>WLWD01002927.1_pt1:0-15000 | contig 16019 bp, 7 predicted proteins | sample 6712731 | NCBI WGS metagenome assembly WLWD01 (sample SAMN12718690, study PRJNA576275) | sponge metagenome | isolation source: marine sponge | host: Mycale hentscheli | place: New Zealand: South Island, Marlborough, Capsize Point | collected 2014-11-01
CACATTGTTAAGACTATGTCTTACAATTGTCGATACTACAACTAATAATAATTTATACTTATGTACTTGATTCACCACGCAGTGTCTTTGATGATGGTTCTTCAAAGGGAGAATAGACCCCAGCTATAAATTCCTCATCCAGGTTCGATATCTCTTTCCGAGTGAGTACCTATGTTCCACAAAAATGAATATGCAATCACAACATCGTTCATGAATATTTCTTTCCTCTAGATTCGCCAGCATAAAGTATACTAAGCTAAATAAAATAAAATAAATTACATGGACGGGAGTAATCACAGTAATACCTTGTTATCAGAGAGTGTGGTAGCACTCTCTATTTAGGGTTGAGAGCCCTATTCCATAGGCATAATACAATAACACTTGCGTATAAATCCTTTTAATTTAATTTCGAATGCTTTAACTCCCTTCAAGGTGCTAAAACCACATCGTTGATCTAACCATGCATGACATTAGTGAGCAGTACCAGGATTATGAAGAAGACAGACTTGAATACGGTTTAGCAAAATACTTTGCAATTAATTTTTTTAAATTTTCTTCATGGTTTCTTGAACATCTCAGTTTAAGCCCCTCCCCCCTATCTACTCTGTGATATGACTGTTGTGTTTGTTAGAGGCTATTCTTAAAAAAAAAAAGCCGATCCGGTCTCTGGTGATTCGAAACGGGAACCGGAACGAAAGGGTTAAGCATAAGGTTTTCTTTTCAAATGACCTTTTTATATAGTAAAAAGGTCATGAACAAGTCCGAACTTTTTTTTTTTGTTTTTAATATTATTATTATTATTATTATTATTATTATTATTATTATATGTGATCTTGTTACAATATATTTTTATCTGACCATAGCGCACAGTGTATAACCCTTTCTTAAAACATTATTTTTACTCTTCTCTTTCTTACCACTCAGTAGCCTGTACTGCCTAGCACTGCTAAGCAGTTCCCACGCTGAACTGCAACTGAAAGTCCCAACTCCTTCAAGAAGATTAGTGATCTTGGGCTGATTGCTCCCAGGGTCTCAATCGCTATGGGTGTGAAAACATGACCTGGAGGATGGTCAGATATAATTTCTGTCTTATTTTTGTAAAGAGTGCTCGCTCGCCATTTGTGCTATTTGAGCACATCACTCGTAACACTAATTGGCGAGCGAGTAAAGCGAGTGAGACCAGTTTTCATTGCCGTTTGTAAATGTATTAGTAAGGGTGGTTGGTGAAATACGTACGTTAAAATAAATACTCACAGGCATCAAGTCAATAGAGGCAAGGGAATTAATCAGACTTAGCTCCAAATTTGCCGCTGGTCAGCATCAATGATTGCATGAATTAGGCTCAAAGGTTTGGTGGAAAATGTGACTCCTATGAGTTTTAGCTCTATCCGCTACTTGAAAGGTATAAGCCAAACAGATGTATGTGCTTTTAGATTGCTCTTATTATCTTAGTGAATTTTCTTGGTATATTTCATTGCAATAGCTATTGCCATAAGTTTCAGCACGGAATAACCAAATCTGAATAAACAAGTTCTTTTAAAATTTCAAATACTCCAAGTCTAATTCAGAGAGCATCACTTTCACCCCTGTAGCTAAACAATGTGGTAAATCCTAGTATGGCAATGGAGACATCATTTGCTCATCACAGCACGCTATTAGAGCGCCCCACAAGTAATGGTACATGGCATGCATTGGGTTGTTGAAAAACTGAATGGGGAAAAATCGCCGTTCAATCTAAATAGCCTGGGGAAAATGAAATAGCATGGCAAGACTTGAAATAGTACAGTTAGCAAAGTGAAATAGTATATGGAAGTGGGCATACGTGAGGCTGTTAGCCTTTTGTAATGCCGTAGTTTTTGCTGTTAAGGTCAATGGTGGCTTCACGTAAGGATTTACATAGGTGTACTAACATGGGAAGCTGCAGTGTTAGGATTGAAGAGCTACTGTATTGTAAGGCAATAAATTGTAATCAGCTATCCTTGTCGTCCTTCAATAATACTAGTGTGGTGGGATACACAATACCAAGGCTAACAGCCTCACGTATGCCCACTTACATATACTATTTCACTTTGCTAACTGTACTATTTCAAGTCTTGCCATGCTATTTCAACACACTGTGCAGGTAATATTTGAAAAGTGAAATTGGGTGTTGTTAGGTTATCTGCTCATCAGCAAAATTATGAGATTGAGTATGCAGCCCATGAAATATCTTATGAAATCCCGCGGAATTCAAAATTATCACACAATCATCATGAGAATTAATGTAAAAAAATGACTCAAAGGGACAAACTAGGAGGACAATATTATACTGATGAGAGAAGTTGTTATACAACCTTAACCTTTAATATATTAAAATATTTGAAATCATGAACCTCTGTCAGTATATAATCGATAGTATTTTTAAGTGGAGTAATTTATAAAATACTTTGTAGTACTTGCAATCAATCTTACGTAGGTGAGACTGGGCGGACATTAAATATATTTGGTATGAACACCCGCGACAGGGGTCAAGAGTAGGGTCAAGAGGTCAAGGCCTAAATTTCGTATGATAAAGTGCTCAAAGCAGTCAAGGGATACAGCTCGGAAGAGGACGAAATGTATAATAGTAAGGACCTTTGTATTGGTGGGTAAGGGTTCTGAAACGTTTTCTAAAAATACTATCGATTATATACTACTGACAAAGGTTCGTGATTTCAACTATTTTAATATGATATATAGATAGTAGTAAAAAATGGATCTATATGACCACCTTAACCTTTCTTTGCTAGTAATATGTTTATAGAAGCATTCTATATTCATAAAATTTAGTATTAATCTAGTATCGCATTCTTACAATTAACAGGGTGAGGGAAGAAGAAGACCAGGTAAATTAACACCACACAGTTGTTGTCCATGTATTGACCCGACCAACCAATCCCCACAGCTACTCCAACTGCAACAAGGAAGGGACGGGGACTGTTTTTAATTTAACGCGCGCTGTCGCTTTCCAAGGCAAGCTCCGCCCACAACCGTGGTCATGGAAACCACGTTGTTGCTATAGTCACGAACGCTCATAGTTTACACATCTGGAAATGTCATTTTTACCTTTACAAATTTTACTTGAAGACATGCTTATTGAAGAGTTTGAAGACTTTGCTTATATTTTCAGCTTAATTAAGAGCTTGAAGACTTGCTTGGTTACACTGTTAAGTCCATAGTACTATACTGCCATGAGAATAGTTGAATTCGCATATGTTTTGTGAGATACAGTATAACTTGTTCTGAATGCAAGTTCTCTCAATTTTAAAGTCAAGCATAGCAAGTATGTCAGAAAGCTAGCACTATTTAATTTTGAGGCTAGAGGTTTGCATTTTGATACTTACCACAGTTTTCAATTCTATGCTATACAGATCGTTACTATAAAATGCAGTGAGACTTTCAACTTACCCTGTGCATTCGTAGTGTTGTTTTGATGTAATGTTCACATTTTAGTTTTAATCTTAGTTTTCTACTAAAATGGCTGTAATTTATTGGCTTATTTGAATTTTATTTTTAGTTTTGGTTATGTTTCAATATACCGACTTTAATTTTAGTTTTGGCTATTAGCGAATAATACAGTCTTTAATGATTTCAATCCTGGTATATTTGACTGTAGCTAGTATTATATTTTGATCCCTGAAAGCAGCCCATCTTATATGAGGTACTCTCATTGTAAGCAGTCACAGGTGGAAAATAAAGGTGGTATGTGGACCTGTGGTTCAAGATTTTTTAATGTGTTTACCCTCCTTTAATGTCATGTCTAATATTCACTCCATTCAACTCCACAATGTCATATCTTCATTCTGAAATTGGACTAGTCAAATTTCTCAATGAGTATGGCTAATACTCCCTCTTCTCTAGTATGATGACAGCTCAATACACTTGCCCATCATCAGTATCTACAAAGGGTTATTAGTCTAGGATAGCTTGACTAAATTTGCTTAGCATAATTCGAGCGAAATGGGTACCCTGAAGAAGGAACCGAAGCTGTGAGAGAAATGGGCAGCCAAGTAGCATAAGGGTAGCCACCAATTGTGGAAGGTAATAATGTCCATGACTGCTTCCAGTAAGAAAGAGACACTTGAGACTCATTCTTCCCAATCCCAAGAGTAGCGTTATGTTTGTGCAAATCAAAGCATCCCAAAATAAGCTGTTTGGTCATGCTTAAAATCATGCTATGGAGCTCCCCAAATGTTAAATGCTTTCAAAATAATAGTCTGGCCATCATCAGCTGCTGCAGAAAGTGTATTCAATTCTACAGAGATTTACAGCTCAAAGCAATCATCTTTGTAAGATATATATATCGATGTAATGCTACAATTAAATATTACATGATCATAATAAGAATTATGTAAGCAAAAATAAAAGCTAAATGGGTGAAACAGAAAACAAGATAGGTATACATTTCTCAAGCATGAAAGCAATAAAAATAAGTAGGAAAATAGCTAATTTTGGTCAAGGCCTAGTCCAGGAGTGCATAATGTATAAGCTCTTCTGTATACTCTCCAATTGCCATCCTCTACAGCCTGCATGATTGACAGTATTGCTAATCACAGTAGTACTTCTATACCACCAGCATTCTTTAATAAATTTTCAGGCCATTATTTCCAGACAAACCCACTTTTGTTCACATAGAGAATCAGTAAAAATTGTTTAATAGCATATACAGTATATCGATACCATAAAGTCACACTGAACTAGAAACTTATATTTTTAAGTTTATAGTAAAAACACCAACACAGGTTTACAACAACAAAAATGATGCTATTTATGTGAACTTCCGAGACTAAGCTAAAAAAAGCTATAATGATTGCAATAAAGGATACAAAAATAAGAATTGTGATCATGAAGTGAAATTACTGTGTGCGTTTCCTCTTTAATATCCTCTGAAAGACATGATGACTATCATGTCGCGGAGTAGCTAACTTGATAAAATAGTGTTTTGATAAACCATCTCCATTAGCATATCTTGCCGTCATCTGCACATAACAAGAAATAAGAAATTGTGTATTAAAAATTCACATAGAACATTCATAAAATTGAAATAAATGAAAAAATAAAAAACCAAACTTGTCATAAAATATCTCAATACAGTAAAACAAGTATGTTCACCAATGAACAACGAGTGGGCAGGAATTACCAAACTGGAGCTAAGCCTGTCCCAGGATCATCCCGGGAACGGCTAAGTATCCCTAGTATTCTTAGTAACATTGACAAGGGGGTCTACCCTGGAGCTAAGCCTGTCCCAGGATCATCCCGGGAACGGCTAAGTATCCCTAGTATCCTTAGTAACTTTGACAAGGGGATCTACCCTGGAGCTAAGCCTGTCCCAGGATCATCCCGGGAACGGCTAAGTATCCCTAGTATCCTTAGTAACTTTGACGAGGGTGTCTACCCTGGAGCTAGGCCTGTCCCAGGATCATCCCGGGAATGGCTTAATATCCTTAGTATCCGTAGTTACTTTGACGAGGGTATCTACCCTCGAGGTATGCCTTGTCCTGGGATCATCCTGGGAATGGCTAAGTATCCTAAGTATCCCTAGCAATGTACTTTGACAAGGTGTCTACCATGAAGTTGGTTCTGTCCCGGGATCATCCTGGGAATGGCGAAGTAACCCCTGACAATCTCTGACGACACAGGACGAGCGACGGCGTCACTGGACTACACTCGCGGGAATTATCAAACACAAATAAATAGCCTATATTCACTCTCAAATATGCTCACCAATGAACAATGAGCGGGCGGGAATTACCAAACACAAATAAATAGCCTATATTCACTCTCAAATATGCTCACCAACGAACAATGAGCGGGCGGGAATTATCAAACACAAATAAATAGCCTATATTCACTCTCAAATATGCTCACCAATGAACAGTGAGCGGGCGGGAATTACCAAACACAAATAAATAGCCTATATTCACTCTCAAATATGCTCACCAATGAACAATGAGCGGGCGGGAATTACCAAACACAAATAAATAGCCTATATTCACTCTCAAATATGTTCACCAATGAACAATGAGCGGGCGGGAATTATCAAACACAAATAAATAGCCTATATTCACTCTCAAATATGCTCACCAATGAACAATGAGTGGGCGGGAATTACCAAACACAAATAAATAGCCTATATTCACTCTCAAATATGTTCACCAATGAACAGTGAGTGGGCGGGAATTATCAAACACAAATAAATAGCCTATATTCACTCTCAAATATGCTCACCAACGAACAATGAGTGGGCGGGAATTACCAAACACAAATAAATAGCCTATATTCACTCTCAAATATGTTCACCAATGAACAGTGAGTGGGCGGGAATTATCAAACACAAATAAATAGCCTATATTCACTCTCAAATATGCTCACCAACGAACAATGAGTGGGCGGGAATTACCAAACACAAATAAATAGCCTATATTCACTCTCAAATATGTTCACCAATGAACAGTGAGTGGGCGGGAATTATCAAACACAAATAAATAGCCTATATTCACTCTCAAATATGCTCACCAACGAACAATGAGTGGGCGGGAATTACCAAACACAAATAAATAGCCTATATTCACTCTCAAATATGTTCACCAATGAACAGTGAGTGGGCGGGAATTATCAAACACAAATAAATAGCCTATATTCACTCTCAAATATGCTCACCAACGAACAATGAGTGGGCGGGAATTACCAAACACAAATAAATAGCCTATATTCACTCTCAAATATGTTCACCAATGAACAGTGAGTGGGCGGGAATTACCAAACACAAATAAATAGCCTATATTTACTCTCAAATATGCTCACCAATGAACGAGTGGGTGGGAATTACCAAACACAAATAAATAGCCTATATTCACTCTCAAATATGCTTACCAATGAACGAGTGGGTGGGAATTACCAAACACAAATAAATAGCCTATATTCACTCTCAAATATGCTCACCAATGAACGAGTGGGTGGGAATTACCAAACACAAATAAATAGCCTATATTCACTCTCAAATATGCTCACCAATGAACGAGTGGGTGGGAATTACCAAACACAAATAAATAGCCTATATTCACTCTCAAATATGCTTGAACTGGGTGGGAATTACCAAACACAAATAAATAGCCTATATTCACTCTCAAATATGCTCACCAATGCATAACAAGTGGGCGGGAACTCTCAAACACAAATAAAATAGCCTACAATTATTCACTAACAAATTTGTTTACCAATGAATATAGAAAGTATGTATGTCATGTTTAGGAGTGTAAGCATAAGACACTTCAGCCAAATATACTTACAATATTTTGTAGTAATATTGAACAATTCTTCTCTCAACTACGAACTAGGGCTACGTATTGGAAAGGACATGTTCACTTAGTTAGATACCTCTTTGTTATACGCTGACATCATTGACTGCTTCTTCTCATCATTGTACTACTATCAGACATCAGTATAGTCTGGGATACTGACCTACCATTGTGCCGCCCAATCCAGAGGTAAGGGTCGGCAACGTCAGACTAATTTCACTTTAAAGACGCTTTACCAATTATACAATTTTGCGGTCGGTAAGGGGTTTCTCTAAATTTCTATCCATCATCTAGCACACTCTACCAAATAACTTAGGTGTCCTTTACCGAATTAGTTTCAGGAGGAATCCTCTGTAGAGGGTGCATGATACTTACAATTGTGAAAGCTTAATTTGTAAAGTTTTGTCTATCCAAATTAGGCCTATAATTTATTAATCCCATTCAATTCTTCACAATGATAATGTTAATAAATATACATAATTATATAGCATAGGTTCAGAAATATTTATACAGAAAGATGAAAATAATTGCATTAAAAAGTTAGCTGGCGGGCTACAAATATATTTCTATAAAATATTATAATAATCAGTGTATACAAACTGAAGTAAGCAAGGGAAGTATTGGGTATATTAGAAAAAAAATTAAGTTGCTGCTCCACATGACCTTCAGCTGGAAATTCATCCAACAATATCAGACTTCCTACATACACAAGGTCAAATCATATAACTTTCAGAATGAAATTCTGTTTGCAGCATTAGATTTACTGAATCAGAAATGTATAAGATAAATCACATATATTTTCGTTGGAAATTCAGCTGGCTAGATAAGATTTCCTGAACTTACAGAAACCTATTTGATAGATGACATTTCCTTTAGTAGGAAATTAAGCTGGCTAGATCAGATTTCCCAAACTCTCAGGAACCAGTTGGGCATATCATCTTTCATTCAGTAGGACATTCAGCTGTCTAGATCATATTTCCTAGACTTACAGAAACCTATTGAACATATCAGATTTCCTTCAGTAGGAAATTCAGCTGGCTAGATCAGATTTCCCAAACTGAAAGAAATCTGTAATACAGATCATATTTCCTTCAGTAGGAAATTCAGCTGGCTAGATCAGATTTCCCAAACTGAAAGAAATCTGTAATACAGATCATATTTCCTTCAGTAGGAAATTCAGCTGGCTAGATCAGATTTCCCAAACTGAAAGAAATCTGTAATACAGATCATATTTCCTTCAGTAGGAAATTCAGCTGGCTGGATCATATTTCCTTAGGTGTACTAAATTCTAAAGGAAATTCGAAATAGAAGGTAGCAAAAATTCAAAGCAATATTTCAGATAGAAATCCTGCACTTATGAAAGTACAGGAAATTCAAGTTTTGGTCCAGTGGGAAGAGAACATTATCCCATTAATGCTCCATATGTCAGTAAGTCAGATTCATACATATTTACACTGTAAATTATTGCACTACACATTGTAGCTTAAGGTAATTTATGACAATATAATTTGTGTGTAGAAAAAGATCCAAATAATTGGTCCAATAGCAAAGTGCCAAGTCAGGTAAGATTTATTGCTTAATTTCTAAAATCTATTTTTATTAACTTATCTTAGGCTTTAGCAATTCTAAAGTTTTATAACAGTTTTTTTTGGTATTTTCTCTAGAAAAAGCTTGTAACATCACTCTATGAATTTGAATATCTGTCCCATAAACATTCAAGTCTACTTAAATGTCATTCGACAATGCATATCGCAACATTCAATGGAAATCTAGGAGCTTTAAAGAATTTAATTAAAGCATCAGATTACTCTGTCACTCAATTAGATGAAGATGGGAATGCAGCAATACACTGTGCTGCACTGAATGGACATTTAACTATAGTCAAATATCTCATAGAAGAATGTCAGGTGGATTACACTACACTGAATGCTAATAAATGCTCACCTCTTCACCTGGCTGCTGCAAGAGGGAATCTAGACCTGATTGAATATCTTGTGAAAGAGAAAGATCTTGATCCATTATCTCCAGATATTAATGGGTGGACTCCAGTACATTATGCCACTGCAGCAGGTCATTTGGAAGTAGTTCAGATGTTATCAGAAAGTCCAGATACTAGACAACACTTGATGGAAAATACACTAAGTTACAAAAGCATTGAATACAACATTGGACACATTGCCATTAATGAAGGACATTTAAAGATAACTAAATACTTTATGTCTGTCAATGCATCCGTATTAGATTCTTTGTCTTTGCTGCTATCAGTTCATCATTTAAGTGTAATGAAGTATCTGTTACAAACCTTCAAATGTAATCAACTAAGTACACAGTGTTCTTTATTCACTGCAGCTGCTGCTGGCAAATTAGACTCAGTCGAGTATTTCATTAATATTCACAATTGTGCTCCTTCTATAAAAAACGAGTTTAGTAACACTCCACTTCATGTGGCAGCAGCTTATGGACAACTGGATGTGGTAAAATATCTTATTGAAGAACAAGACTGTGACCCAAATATGGTAAACGAGTGTGGATGGACTCCTCTTCATGCAGCTAGTGGAATGGGACATACAGCAGTAGTCAAGTATCTAGTAGAATCACATTATTGTAGTCCCTATGAGAAAACTCTGAATCGTGACTTACCAATACACAATGCAGCTTTACATGGACAACTTCAGGTTATAAAATATTTTATTGAAGACATGCATATTGATCCAATTCTAAAAGGAGAGAATGAATGGACAATTTTACATTATGCTTGTCAAAGTGGCATAGTTGAAGTAGTGCAGTATATTATTGACAATCAGTATGTGGATCCTATGGTTAGGAGTACAACAGGTGCAATGCCAATACATGTAGCAGTTCGCAGTGGAAAATTATTAGTCCTAAAATATTTCCTTGAAGACTTAAAGTTTAATCCAAATATTAAGGGGGAGTATGATTCTAGTCTTTTACATTATGCCAGTCAAAGAGGACAGTTGCAGATTATCAAATATCTTATTGAAAACCAGTACATTAATCCTATGACAAGAAATTCACATGATGATACTGCATTACAAATAACATCATGTCATGGAGAGTTGCCTACAGTTAAGTACTTCATAGAGACTTTACATCAGGATCCGTTTGTTAGAGGAATGTTGAACTGGACACTTCTACACTTTGCCTGTAAAGGAGGTAACTTGGATGTAGTTAAGTATTTAGTAGAAATTTATCATTTAGATCCTCTAACTCCAGACACAAACAATGAGACATGTCTTCGTATTGCAGCGATGAATGGAAATTTGAATATTCTAAAATACTTTATTGAAGATCAACAATACAGTCCAAGAGTTACAGGATACAATGGCTACACTATTCTACATACAGCATGTAGATATGGACATATAGATATTGTTAAGTTCTTAGCAAACCATCCCCTTGTGGAAGTCACAGCTACTAACTGATACAGCAATACACCAATTCTTGTGGCAGTTATGAATAATCAATATAACATTGTGAGATACTTCATAGAAGCCATCTGGTTGCATTTTAAAGGACACATTTCCAAAATCAGAAATTGAAGCTACGAGTGTTACTTCTGCCTCACAACTTCCAAAAGCTCAACCACAACATAAAGAACATGATACTAAAGGCATTTTTTACGAGGTTGCTGCATCGACTCAGCACACAAAACACTCTAATCCATTGTATGAGAAGACCAGCAGTACTGAGGATTACACTGAAAAGCCAGATTGTGTTAGAACCCCCTAAAGTTTGATTATTTCTTGTGTGGATATTAGAATTATTTTTTATTACTGTCATACATTTAATTAATATTTGAATGTGGTGTTAGTCAACTAGTGTTGGCATATTACTCTGCAGAGGTTGCTTGGTAGCAATTCCTTATATAATTGCATCAATTTTTTGTCTATGTTTTGAAACATTACATAGTAAGTTATATGCACGCAATACAGAACATTTTCATTCCTGTAATTAATGAGATCAACCATTAGTTAAGCTTGCACTAGAAGTGTCAAGTTTATCGACTACAACTCAGAATTTGTTGGGGGCTCAAATCAGAATTTATGAAAACATAGACACAGAAATATCATCACCTTGATTCTGTCCTGGAACACCTAGCTAAACACACACCTTATAACACTGGAATGTATTCAATTCACTATGAAATAGAAAAGGTGACAATGAAATCAATTTTCTTAATGTAGAAGTTATAGAAGGAAATAATGGTCTAGAAACAAAAGTCTACATTAACAATGCAAACAGATACTTACATTTCAATTCACACCATCATCCAAGAAATATGACAGGAAATTAAGGATATTTGAAACCTGGAGTTATGACCATTATGTGACTAAGAATTTATAGAGGAGTAGTTATCAAAATCACCATCTCAAGAACTTAGTTGAGAAAGTTTTGCACAAGGAAGGAAAAAAAGAATGTTAATAGAAATTAGGAGGAAGCTGACAAGAGACATTTGATCATTCCATATATCAATAGGTATAATATTAGTGAGAAAATTGAAGGCAATAGAACATAGGGTAGTATGCAAGTACAAAACTGTGCAAAAAAATACACCTTTCAGTAAGTATTGGAGGTCCTTATCTAAATAGCTAAGAGCAAAATATGTTCTTTTGTTTAGAGTCACTTGTACTTAAGATGAAATTGTACTGGATATACAGAATTATTTCTTCTTTTACTAAATACTTCTAATTGTATATCACTTGATTCATGTATTTTTCAATACCATTATTAATATAAATAGTGTTTATAATAAAATAAAGATAATTTAAGAGCATTATCAATTAATATTATTAGCTATGCCATTTAATTTTCAGACATTTTGAATCATCTGGATTTCATTTTATTTTGACCTCCTCATCTATGCACTCAGCATAAACAAGATATTCATATCACGTAAATATAGCAAGTGTTGCAAAGTATCCTCCTATCAGAAGCAAATGAATAATCTAATACAAAGAAAAACTAACTGGGAAATGAGACGAAGTATTGTTCTAGCTCCAGAAATGAGTCCAACACAGAACTGTGGAGCTCTTCTGTTAGGAGTAGCATTAGTGTGGATTCTTTATAAAAGAAAAAGGAAGCAGCCTTATTTACATTATCAGTCAAGGCATGACATATTAGAATTGTTTTACTAACATTATGTGTGTTTTATTTAAATTAGTGCTAGAGCTTATTGGAAATGCTAATGGTAAAATTTAGCTTTAAACATACCGCACTACTTACTTTCCTAAACAAGGTATTGGTAAACAATGTGAGAAACAGCCGAAATTTTGTACTTTCTTACTTCTATTGGCTGGTGATGTGGAGTTGAGTCCAGGACCATATGATATAGGTATTTAATTATTTTTTTCGTTTGAAAAAATTCAGTACAGCAAAATTTAAATTCAAAGTGGTTATTTCAGCAAGATTTATAGCAAAGCTGTTACACATAGCTAAACCGTTTCCTACTTGAAATACAGAAGGCCACTTTAAGTCATGAATTATCAGCAGATAATTTTATTGATCATCAACTGTCTGAAGTCCAGACAAATTGACTGTTTGTGCATTGTATCAGTTATAATTTAATTTAGGTCTGTACCGATAAGCAGTAGTATTTTTTAATCGTCTCGGTCTCATTAAATTTTATGTCTTTATAACCCCACAATAGTTGTACTGGCAAATTTGGTAAAGGATCTATCTTCAGTGAAGTCCAAGTAGCTATATGGAGTTTGGTGTCCAACTTGGAATTCCTATGGGCACCATTGAAGGTTTTAAAGTGGACTACAACAATTACTCTGGGGAAATATTTCATCAGATAATTCACTACTTTTTGACTATCACTCCTGAGAGTTTTTTTCCCAAAAAGTGTGTTCAGCACTAGAAGGAGTAGACAATAAAGTTTTAGCAAATACTATCAAATCAACTTATATGAAAACTTCATTAACAGGTAAAGATCATCAATTTATTCAGCCATGTTGAAAATTTTTATTTACTTCTCTAAGTAAGTAATGTTTGAAGCATGTCATTTAGCTGTATGAGCAAATCCTAGCATGGCTGAGTGTGAGATGGAATGAATGAGTTCTTGAGTCACTGATCACTCTTAAATTGTTTATTCAGTTTTTTAATTGAGAAAGAATAAAATTAAATTTACCACTAGAAAGCATCTCGCAGTTATTACCTTTTATTATGTTTACTGAAGTATGTCTAGCCTTTGTATGTAGCCTCACAAGATGCTGACGTAAAATTGACTTTTCAAATCTAAATTTAAGGTGCACTACCACCAGAACTTGTGGTGATTAAGACTAGAATACCACAAAAGCGCTCATAACTTGATCTCTAATTGCTCATTACGAACTTATTATTTGTGTACCAGTTGTGAACAATGTTGCCCATCAATAAATTTTGCCACAAATAACGGGACCATTTTAACACAAGAGCTATTGCAACCTGCTAACATCGTATTAATTAACTTAGAGAATGCATAATGAGTTTATAGAGGCAATAAGAGTTAGGTTAAAAAGTTTTGTGAGGGGAGGTTTTTTTGTGAAACAAAAACAAATATAACAGTACACCTTCATCGTAGCTCCAAGTCATGGTCATGAGGCTGATTATGGAATACTAACCCCGACAAAATTGCTGCATGAAATTCCTTCGATTCCCGGTAGAAAATTCCTGCAGGTCAATTCCCGCTCTTCTCGTTTTCCGCTGCTCAATTCCCGCTCTTGAAAATTCCTGCTAGTCAATTCCCGCTCTTGAAAATTCCTGCTAGTCAATTCCTGCTCTTGAAAATTCCTGCTGGTCAATTCCTGCTCTTGAAAATTCCTGCTGGTCAATTCTTGCTCTTGAAAATTCCTGCTGGTCAATTCCTGCTCTTGAAAATTCCTGCTGGTCAATTCCTGCTCTTGAAAATTCCTGCTGGTCAATTCCTGCTCTTGAAAATTCCTGCTGGTCAATTCCTGCTCTTGAAAATTCCTGATGGTCAATTCCTGCTCTTGAAAATTCCTGCGGGTCAATTCCTCACGTTTTTGTCGGGGTTAGTATTCCATAATATGGAATTAATAATTCAGCTCATTGCCCCTCCTAAAAATCACAAAATCCTTTTCTCTCGCTCCTCCTAGCTCAGTGGTTTTCTGTATGCAGCCCTGGAATTGGCAGGCAGAATTCTACATGGAACCATACTTGCAGAAAACAAGAAGAGGGGCAGGAATTGAACAGCAAGAATTCTCAACTGAAATTCTAAAATTGGGACAATCACAATAGCTAATCATATTATTCAAATAATATCTATTAGTATTGCGACTAGACATGAATGAATATTGCTTCTTCTTTTTTCTTCCCAAAATTCTTATCTCCAATTTCTTCCAAGTTTGCCCTAGAATGCTTTCAAAATGTACCCATGGCTATTTCTCATTCATTGCTACGAATGTAGCTATCATGTGAATTACAAAAATATATAATCATTTTGCCTATGGTTGCACTGGAGGGCATAGCTAAATGAAGTTGATATGTAATCTTAATGTTTTTCATAGTATGAAGGAGTATGAGACTGATGAAAATTCTCTTCTCTCTGCTGCAGATGATAATGTCATAGCAAGCTAGCTAGCTAGCTACATTCCACAAATTAAAAAAAAAAAGAAAAAAAAAGTTGGCCCATATTTCTAGCATAGCTAATTCTTATTCCTTT
>WLWD01001679.1_pt1 | contig 15999 bp, 16 predicted proteins | sample 6712731 | NCBI WGS metagenome assembly WLWD01 (sample SAMN12718690, study PRJNA576275) | sponge metagenome | isolation source: marine sponge | host: Mycale hentscheli | place: New Zealand: South Island, Marlborough, Capsize Point | collected 2014-11-01
AATTTTGATTGCTGATTGATTTGGAAATTTCATCAAAGACACCCCTTGTTAAAATGGGCTCTCAGCCTTGCTTTTCTGGCAGAATTTGAAAAATAAATTAAATTTTCAAACCGGGCCTAGATTTTTAAAAAACACCCTTTATTTTGTTTGATTATCGCTAATTATGATCAAACAAATAATGAGAAAATATTCACTAATTAAAAACGGATTATTGGGCGACAGATTGTTCGGCGCTATTCGCTCAGATTTTGAAACGATCTGTGATCATCGACAACCATGGAAAGTATTAATCCCCTTACCCGATGCTCTTATGTCTGCTTTTGCTATATTTTCGGTCAAAGCCAATTCGCTTCTGCAATTCGATGAAGAGACAAAAAACAAGGCTGTAAGAAACAACTTAAGAACTATTTATAAAATTAAGGAATTTTGTTCAGATACGCAAATGAGGGAGATTATCGATCCGGTTGCACCTGATGCAATAAGTCCTTCTTTTTAAACTGTTTTCAATATAATAGAACACCAAAACGGACTTGAACAATTTAAGTTTTTGGAAAACTGTTTTCTCCTTTCAATGGATGGAACCGGTTACTTCTCCTCGAAAAATATCCATTGCAGTAACTGTCAGACTAAAATAAATAAAAAGACCGGTGAACGGACTTATTCTCATGCGATGTTAGGCATTGCCATTGTTCATCCAGCGAAGAAAGAAGTTATCCCTCTGGCTCCGGAGCCTATTATCAGACAAGATGGGACACGGGAAAATGACTGCGGACGAAATGCCGCGAAAAGACTGTTGGGAAAACTAAGGCATGCTCATCCCGGTCTGCCAATCATTATAACTGAAGATGCATTATCGCCAAACGCTCCTCATATCAATGATTTAAAAGAACATGATATGCGTTTCATACTCGGTGTTAAAAACGGAGACCACAAATTTCTGTTTCCGCAGGTGAGAACGGAAAAGTTGGCCGGAACAACAACGACATTCGAGATTGAAGAAGATAAGGTCATTCATCGATTTCACTTCATGAATCAGGTTCCGTTGAATGCATCGAATCCGGATATTTTGGTTAACTTCATGGAATATTGGGAAATAACAGATAAAAAGACGCAATATTTCAGTTGGGTTAGCGATATTGAGATAACCACAGAGAATGCCTGCGAGATCATGAAAGGAGGAAGGGCTCGCTGGAAGATTGAGAATGAAACGTTTAACACTCTTAAAAATCAAGGATATAAATTCGAACGCAATTTTGGGCATGGTTATAAAAACCTGTCTGTCAATTTTGCGTTATTGATGATGTTGGCATTCCTGATTGACCAAGCTCAGGAAATCGTTTGCCCGTTATTTCAGGCGGCATTAGACAAGAAGGGCCGGAGAATAAGACTCTGGAATACCATAAAATCTTATTTCCACACGTTATATTTTGATTCCTGGAAAATGCTTCTTGAAGCGATACTTTACGGATTTAGAATTAACGGATTTACAATTCTTTACGATGATACTTCCTAACATTCCGGGGCGAACGTAGTGAGTTCTTCAGTTTGAGGCATCTACCAGCTCAGTTCTAAATCTGAATTCTCAATTCTGCTATCCTTTATAACGCTAATTTTTTTCACCGGGAATTACTGATCTCAAATGCAGCTTTAATTAGTAAAGTCTATTTCCCGCGACTGATCTTACCTGTTTCCACTATTATCGTTGCAGTCGTCGATTTTCTGATTAGCTTCGTGATGCTGATATTGCTCATGATTTGGTATCAATACCTACCCGGTTGGCAGATTCTTGTGTTGCCGGTCTTTATGGTGTTGATGTTTTTTACGAGCCTTGGGCCCAGTCTATGGATCGCATCGTTGAATGTTAAATATCGTGATTTTCGTTACATTGTTCCGTTTATTATACAATTTGGTTTATATATCTCGCCGGTTGGATTTAGCAGCAATGTGATACCGGATAAATATCGTTTTCTGTATTCACTCAATCCGGTCGTGGGAGTTATTGATGGATTTCGTTGGTGTCTTTTAGGTGAAGAAAGCGCTTTATATATACCAGGCTTTATCATTAGTATTACTGTCGCTACTTGCCTTGTTTGGTTTGGAGTGATGAAGTTTCGTCAGATGGAAAATACTTTTGCAGACATTATTTAATAAAACATTTTACTTTTGCACAATCATTTATTGATGATTCAGGTAGAAAATTTAGGAAAATCATATTTCATTGGGCATCAGTCTGAATCACAAGAGCAATACACTGCTCTAAGAGATGTCCTAAGTCATCAACTCCATAGTTTTGGGCGTAGGATAGTCGATATGGTGCGTGGCCGCCAAATTCTATATGGCGGCAGCGTTGAAGAATTTTGGGCTTTGAAAGATGTTTCAATTGAGGTCCGAACTGGTGAAATCGTTGGGATTATTGGTCGAAATGGCGCTGGTAAAAGTACGTTGCTTAAAGTACTCAGCCGCATCACCCAAATGACAACTGGTCGAGTTACCCTTGGTGGCCGTGTCTCCAGTTTATTGGAAGTTGGCACTGGTTTTCACCCAGAATTGACAGGGAGGGAGAATATCTTTCTCAACGGTGCCATTCTTGGCATGAGTCAGGAAGACGTCAAACGAAACTTTGATGCAATTGTTGATTTTGCAGAAGTCGAAAATTTTTTAGATATCCCGGTAAAACGATACTCAAGCGGAATGTACGTCCGTTTGGCGTTTGCCATCGCGGCGCATCTTGAACCTGAAATATTGATTGTCGATGAGGTCCTGGCTGTGGGAGACCTCGTTTTTCAAAAAAAATGCCTCGCCCGAATGGATGAGGTGGCTAAGAGCGGTCGTACCGTTTTATTTGTCAGCCATAACATGCACACAATCCGAAGCCTGACAACACGGGGGGTTGTGCTTGATCAGGGCCAAATCATATACGATGGTTCCCCAAACATTGCGATTGATCACTATATTAATTCTCATAAAGACGATGATTTAGTTTTTACTGCACCGGAAAAAGCAGACACGGCATCGGTGGTACGGGTTGCGATTCATTCATCAAATGGAAATAATATTCAATCGTTTGGCGAACCCATGGAAATAGAATTTGAGATTCATCATCCAATGCCAATTCCAAATGCTGCATTTTCGTTCCAGATTTGCAACTTGTCCAGCCAGCCGGTTATGCACGTGCTGACCCTGGACTCCGAACTGGCAATGCTTCGTGAAGCTGGGCGAACACGTTTGATTTGCAGGATGGCTAAAATGAGACTTTACCTTGGCCAATACTATCTTCGAGTGGATTTCGGTGCATCAGAACCACGTCGAATATTCGAGACGCCAGAAAATATTTGCAGATTTGAAGTGATTAACTCAGGCCCCCCGCGTGAGTTTTATTGGTATCCTGATAGTGCTGCATATGTGGAAGATACAGAATGGAGAATTGAGAAATGACGACACAAAAACATATTGATTCAAACCCTAATTTGCAAACAGTCCAAAAATATTATGATGACCGGACTAAGGGAAAATTTCTTGACTTTACAAACTCTAATCCCCGTATTGAAGCTGCGGTTGAAATGCTTGCGGAATGGGCGCCTACGAATCCCGGTAGAATTCTTGAAATCGGTTGCGGAATTGGAGCAACGACGTGGAGGATGGCTCGGGCATGGCCGAATGCGGAAGTTATTGGCGTCGATGTTAGTCCCAAATCTATTGAGGTTGCAAACCTATGTTTCAATCTTCCGAATTTGTCATATCGCCAATGCACCTTTGAACCGGGTGTTTTATCTTTAAAATTTGATTTGGTGCTAATGATGGATGTTTACGAACACATCGCAGTTGAGAATCGACCTTCGCTTCATACCGCGATTAACGAATGCCTGACAAATGAGTCAAGGGTGGTGGTTACTGTGCCAACCCCTTCAATCCTTGACTATGCTCGCGAGCATAGTCCAGAAGGAATCCAGCCCGTAGATGAAAATATAGGACATGAAGAAATCAAAACATTTGCCGATGATACCAATACAGATTTGCTCTATTATCGAAAAATTGGAATTTGGAATTATGGCGATTACGCTCATCTGGTCTTTGGTCGTTTCAAAGACTTGGAATTGGTTTCAGCAAGGCAACCAAGAATTGACAACGGTGTTAGAGAGAAGTTAATTACTTTGGTTACCAGCAAGAAAGATCAAGTTGGCGAAACAAATTATTTAGGAACAGATGTCTTGTCATCAACTAAAAAACTTGCCGATAAACTTCAAGTAAGCGCTGCGGAACGTCGTAAGTTTGCGTTGGCTTGGGGAAAAAAATGTAGACCACATGAATAATTGGGCGCTGCCAAATGATTGATTATCTTTCACCAAAATGTAGGTTGAACACTCTCGACGGCTATACTAATGTCAGCCTGCTGCTGGAATCTGTAAAACGAATTTTACCGCAATTGTCGGGTTGCGTACTTGATGTTGGCTGTGGTAATATGCCTTACAAGGCATTTATTTTGAGGCAAAATAAAAATGTGGAAAAATATTTAGGGTTGGATATCCATCATTCAGATAGCCGTTACCCGGAACCCGATATAAAATGGGATGGAAAGATTATTCCACTGCCTGACAATGCAGCCGATAGTGTAATCCTTACAGAAGTACTTGAGCATTGTCCAGATGCTTATCAGGTTCTATGTGAAATCTATCGCGTGTTGAAGCCAGGGGGATTGTTGTTTCTAACAGTGCCATTTATATGGCCGATTCATGATGCCCCCTATGATGAATTCCGTTATACGCCTTATTCACTTGAACGGTTTCTTCAGCGTGCAGGATTTATCGATATCCAAATAGAAGGAACAGGCGGGAGGCATGCTTTATTAAGCGTTGTTTTGGGATTATGGGTGCGAAGGCGTGATTTAACTTCACGGGTGCATATCATCACTAAAGCAGTATTTTCGATATTGCTCTGCCCTATTATCTGGTGGTTACATCGAATTGATCATAGGCCTACGAATTTAGGTGAAAGCACTTTGGTTGTTGGATTATGTTCAACTGCGCGTAAATCCTGATCCTCCATTGTCATATAGGAATTAGCTGTTTTGTATTGAGATATATGATTAGTTTTGTGAGTCATTGCAACATGTTTGGAATGCCAATTTTCATTCGGCGCCATTTTAAAATAAGAAACAACATATAATGTTGGCTGTTTTTACATATGATTTAGGCGCTTCATTTATTGATAAGCATATCGCCGACGTGATGTCTGGTCAGACAGTTGCCGTCGGATCTTATGGCATCACAAGAAACTTGCTGAAATGTGGCCAGTTGATTGTCCGACATTATTGCTGGATCGTTGGAAACTTGGATGGCAATATCGTATCGGAAAACGCATTGGTTTTGATGGTAATAAGCTGACCGCAAATCAGGTCCGTCGGTTTCTCCGGCAACACAATGTCAAAGTCGTTTTAGGTGAGTACCTTGACCAATTTCTCGAATTTACACCTATTCTTGACGAAATGAATATACCTTATGTTGTTCAGGGGCATGGCATTGATGTAAGCGCTGCTGTTCGAGAGACGGGAATGGCAAAACGTTATTGTAATACGTATAAAAATGCACGTGCAATTTTAACCCGATGTGAATTTCATCGCCAACGTTTAATTGACCTTGGCTTGCCTGCTGACTCGACACATGTAAATTTTGGTGGCGTCAATGTTCCTCAAGAAACTATCGTGAGAGAAAATTCCGCAACTAAGCATTTGCTGGCAATAGGGTTAATGGTCCCTAAAAAAGCTCCGATTTACTTGCTTGAGGCTTTTCGAATTGCGGTCAAAAAGGACCCGGAACTTACTTTGGATTACATTGGAGAGGGCCCTCTATATTCAGCTGCTCAGCAGTTTGTTCGTGCGTGTGGTTTGACTGAATGCGTCCGACTACATGGATTTGCTCCAGAAAGTACAAAGCAGGAACTGCTAAGAAAATGCGGGGTATTTGTACAGCATAGTTTAACAACCGATGACGGCAATGAAGAAGGTTTGCCCGCAGCAATACAGGAAGCAATGGCAAATGGCCAAGCTGTTGTTTTCTACCACCAGCATTCTGGAATTCCGAGCGTTAGTTGACCCAGTACGGGAATATTGGTTGATGAAGGTGATGTTCGTGGAATGGCGGAGGCATTTATAAATGTCCAGCCAAACGCAGCAGATTACGGACAGGCAGGGCATAAAGAAGCGCTTGATAAACATGCATGGCGTCATGAACGTGATCGATTGCAATCATTTCTGAAAATCGTTTAACCAGTTGCGAATTACCTTTCCCCCAAAATGATAACTATTGTTGATTATGGAGCAGGAAATTTAAAATCTATCTCCAATATGCTTCGCACCCTTGGGACAGATTCAATTATATCGTGTTGTCCGAATGAAATACAAAGCGCAAGTAAATTAATATTGTCTGGAGTAGGACATTTCGATTTTGGCATGAATTCATTGCGTGAATCAGGCTTGGTTGATGCGCTAAATAAGCGTGTTCTGGATGATAAAATTCCCATACTCGGTATTTGCCTGGGAGCGCAACTTTTAACCCGTGGCAGCGAAGAAGGAGAACTGCCGGGCTTGGGCTGGATCAATGGCGATACGATTAATTTCGATAAATCTAAGCTTGGAAAAGAATTAAAAATCCCGCATATGGGATGGGCGGCTACAGAACCCCGTCGTCAATGGTGGACTATTCTGTGATTCCGGCGATAATTTACGATTTTATTATGTTCATTCATTTCATTTAAGGTGCGACAATACTACAGACGAACTCTGTTACGCGACCCATGGTTATCGTTTTGTCTCCGGTGTACAACGAGAAAACATTATGGGAGTGCAGTTTCATCCAGAAAAAAGTCACCGTTTCGGAATGAATTTGCTGAAGAATTTTGTTCACATCTAGTATTTTTATCTGGAATAAATCAAGAACAGGTTAATTATTTATAGTTTTACGTCTCAAACTTGTTTTTGGCGTTTTCGGTAAATTTTTATGTCGATGTTTAACCATTCGTGTTTTGACCTACTATGAGACGTATTCGCGTTATACCCATTCTGCTAATCGATTCATCTGGCGGATTAATCAAGACCATTCGCTTTGGAAAACGTACCTATATCGGCGATCCAATAAATGCCTTAAAAATCTTTAACGACAAAGGCGTCGATGAATTAGTTTTGCTTGACATTGATGCGACTCCCCATAATCGGAAACCAAACAACGAACTGATTGAAGACATTGTTAGCGAGGCATTCATGCCAGTCGCATACGGCGGCGGGATTCGGGATATAGCGGAAATGAAGTTGCTTCTGCGTACCGGGGTAGAAAAAGTTATATTTAATACGCAGGCATGGAATAATCGCGAATTGATTAAAGAAGCCGCAAATCAGTTTGGAAGTCAGAGTATCGTGGTATCCATTGACGTAAAAAATCAACTCTTAGGAAAGAGGCGGGCATATTGTGGATGTGGATCAATGGTGATCCCGAAGTCACCTCTAGACTGGGCTAAAGAATGTGAAACTTTAGGTGCCGGAGAAATTATTTTGACATCGATTAGCAATGAAGGGACGTATCGTGGTTATGACCTTGAGCTGTGTAAAGTTATCAGTTCTGCCGTGGGTATTCCTGTTGTCGCAAACGGCGGAGCCTGTTCAATGGATGATTTTTGCAAAGCGGTCACCTATGGTGGCTGCAGCGCGGTAGCAGCATCCAGTATTTTTATATATGCGGGTCAAAAGCAAGGTGTATTGATTCGTTTCCCATTAGAAAATGAGTTAGAAAATGAATTTTGGCAAAAAGTAGATATCGATGTTGAAAACAACTGATATAGCGAATCCGCAATCTAAACAAACCAATCAAATCTGCTCAAAAACGGCAATGGATACGTCTGACCCGGATATTGTATTTGACAATGATGGCATTTGTAATTGGTGGCATGAATTTCAACAGATTCGTGCATCTCGACCACAGGGAAAAGATTTAGATTCTTTGCTGCAGTCATATATTCAAAAAATAAAAGATAGCGGCAAGAATAAGAAGTATGACTGTATTCTTGGTTTAAGCGGCGGCGTCGATAGTTGTTATATGGCTTATCTTACTGATAAATGGTCTCTCCGACCATTGGTGGTTCATTTCGACAATGGATGGAATAATGAGCTTGCCGTCCATAATATCGAAAAAATTTTAAGTAATTTTGGATTTTCATTACAGACTTTTGTAATAGACTGGAGTGAATTTCGTGATCTTCAACGGTCCTATTTCAAGGCATCAGTTATCGATCTTGAGGTTCCAACAGATCATATGATATTTGGGGCATTGCATAAAATTGCGAGTAAAGAAGGGATTAAGTATATTTTATCAGGAAATAATTATGCAACCGAATGGCTTTTGCCGCGAGCATGGTGGTATTCCAAGTTTGACGTAACAAATTTGATTGCAATCCATAAAGAGTTTGGAACCGTGCCGCTAAAAAAACTTCCTAAACTTGGAGCCTGGCAACGCATCTACTATTACAGTATACGAGGAATTGAGGATGTAAAGATTTTAGAATTATTGCCTTATAAAAAAATGGAAGCAAAAAAATTTCTAATGGATAAATTTGGTTGGCGGGATTATGGCGGCAAACATTATGAATCCATATTTACCAATTCTATCAAGGATACATTTTACCGACAAAATATGGCATTGATAAGCGAAAAGCACATCTTTCCAATCTAATATGCAACGGTGAGATTTCCCGCGAAGAAGCATTAGAAGAACTTTCACAGCCAACGTATGATCCAAAACAACAGGAAGCCGATAAACGCTATGTTGCGAAAAAGTTGGGATGGACCGAAGAAGAATTCGAAAATATACTGGCTTTGCCTCCGCGCAGCCACGAAGAATTTGGAACTGACGAGGTGATCACAAAAAGTATAGATAAATTGAGGATAGTTCTTGGCAAAGGTGCAAAATTTTTAAGACGTATAACAGGCGTATAATATTATGCTCTCCAGTGTTAAACGACTAATTTCACGCAAATTGCATCGCCTATTAAATCCTGTGACTCCGGACCAGTTGCGAAAAACATTGTCTAACTTGTGTGGAACAGGAAACGACATTTTATTTGTACATGCTTCTCTGTCCGCATGCGGGCGATTTACGTCTGGACCAACTGATGTGATTAACGCTTTAGACGATTGCTCGAATTCTTTGGGCTTTCCCACTCATACTTATCTGTATCCAACGGAAATCAATGAGGCTGCACCAGTATTTAATCCGGAAACGGCAATTTCTCAAACAGGCTTTCTTACCGAACTCTTTCGTCAGCATAAAGATTCTGAAAGAAGCATACATTCAACACATTCTTTAGCCATGATTGGTGAAAAAAAGAGATATATTTGCAATTCGCACTATAAGAATAATACGCCATGTGGAGCGGGTACGCCTTATGATCGATTGATTGATGAACGCGCTTCAATTTTGATGTTTGGCGTTTCATTTCATACTTATACCTTGTTTCATACTGCAGAAGACGCCTCAGGGAGCGCATACGCATATGAAGAAGGTACGCGTGACCGGCTTAGGGTGATTGATGAGACTGGCGTGGAACAAGAGTGCATTTCGCGCAGACAGTCTCGCGTCCCACGGCGTTTCAGAGAGGCTGGAGATTTACTTGAAAAAAAAGGATTAGTAACACGCGCACCGTTAGGTGGAGGTGCACTTTTGTATGTTCCAGATTGTGCCAAGGTGCATGATTTTTGTGTTGAGCATCTTAGGAAAACTCCTGATTTTTTATATGAGTCATGTAAGGAAGAATTAACTTAAATATTAAACTTCTTAGGATAATTCAATGATAAGAGTAGGTATAGTTGGAACTGGCCTCATTGCCCGTGAGCATGCCCAAGCAATATCCATGGTTTCCAGTAAGAAAATAGTTCTTAGGGCAGCTGCGGATGTCGATTCAAATCGGCTTGAAGAATTCGCAAATGCGTTCGAAGTCCAGCAAAAATTTAGTGATGCTGACCAATTAATTCGCGACGATAAAATCGACTTGATATCGATTACCACCCCACCTGTAGTTCATGAATCGATAGCGGTCAAGGCGCTTGAGTCAGGAAAATTCGTTTTGTGCGAGAAACCCATTGCTCAGTCACTGGTTAGCGCTGCACGGATATTGGAAGCTGCGAAAAAATACCCGGGAAAACTCTCAGTCAGTCATCAGCTTCGATATGAACCGGCATTTCAACGATTGGCGTGGTTATGCGAGAATAAATGGCTTGGCGCATTGGAATCTGCTTTGATTGAACGACATGGGTTTATTCCGCATACAGTTCACGGCTCAAAAGGATGGTGGGGATCGTGGGAGGTAGCTGGTGGAGGTGTTCTTATGACTCAGTTGATTCATCAAATTGATATGTTGATGCTGGCGCTTGGGAATCCTGTTTCGGTCACAGCCCAAATGGATACACGTTTTACCGAGATTGAATCTGAAGACTTTCTAGATGCAACAATTCGGTTTGAAGCGGGTGCAACCGCTCGCTGCATTGCATCTGTCAATTCAGGGAGACAAGATGGTCGTTTTCGCATCGAAGGTAGTGATGGCGCGGTTGAATTACCATGGAAATTCGAGACTAAGAACCCTTCAAACCTGAATCAAGCAACCGATGCACTCAATCGTGCGCTGCCGCATACAAGGCCCGCGTCAGCATCAATTGCAGCTCGTATAGTTAGAAAAATCAAATGTAAACTTGGATTTCCTCATCAGGCGCTTACGCCGCACGCTGAACTTTATCGTGATATTGCTGATTGCGTTTCCGATGGGAATCCATTGCGATTAGCCGCAGCAGAAGAATCAAATCACTCGAACTTTGCATGGCCATTTACGAGGCTGGAATAAGTGGTAAAGAGGTGAAATTACCACTTGATTCATCGTCGAAGATTTTTGGGGGCGTAACGACAGAATATTATCAAACTCGACATCAATTTTGTGAACCAATACCTGACAGTCCAGGTCAAATAAATCGGCATGAAGTCAAAATTGGCTAATAGGACTGGATACTACTCATGCTCCAACATTTGCCGGTATTCCTATCAAGACCCGGCAATCCTTCCCATATCCCGGGAGCACGTGTTGTCGCTGCATATCCGGGAGGCTCACCTGATATGGCAATCTCTATATCTAGGGTCCCTGGATTTACTACCGAACTTCAAGATAAGTACGGTGTGCAAATCATGCGTTCACCTCAGGAAGTTGCTGAATTGTGTGATCTTATCTTTATTTTGACGTGTGACGGGCGCATACATCCGGCGCTTTTCAAGCTTATTGCAAAATATGGAAAACCTGTCTTTCTGGATAAACCATTTGCTGTCTCTCGTTCTGACGCCGATGTCATTTTTAAATTGGCTAATGAAGCAGGAATTCGAGTTTTTGGCGCGTCAGCATTCCGCTATACTGTTGGGCTTATTGATGCTCTCAACCACATTCGTTTAATGGGAGAGCGCATAGAAACATGTGAAATTCGGTATTGGCTCCAAATTCAAGAAACACAGGGGCGGTATTATTGGTACGGAATTCATGCTTCAGAAATGTTGCTGGCTACCATGGGAACGGGAATAGAATCGGTTGAGGCAACATCAGATGACGGGCACGATTACATTTCGGTATGCCATAAAGATGGGCGTAAGTCTCGTCTGATTGGATCGACGACCGATGGAACATTCAGCGTAAAAATTTCAACGGATAAACAGGTATACAATATTGATTTGGAGGCTTCAATGGCTACCATGTCATCACAAATCCTATGGGCTGCGTTGGATATTTTAACAGAGGGGAAGTTTCCAAAGCTTTGGAATGCAACAAATGCTGGATCTATTTCAGGCAATCGACCAAGCCGATCAATCGATCCGTCCGAACAGGAAACTATGGAGGTCATTGAGTTGCTGGATGCCGCGCAGCGCAGTTTTCAATCAAAGAACAGAGAAATGATGCGCAACTAGAATTTCCACCGCTTCTGATTTTAATCTTGCCAGTAAGTTTAGCGTTCTAAACCCTGTCAGAGCGATTGATCAGCAGCGTAAATACATCGAATTCACCAATAAAGTAAAAAAAGATGAAACAAATTATCTTCAAATTAAAATTATTTATATTCACAATCCTGAAAAAAATTCTGAAATTTATAAATGTTGAACCGGAATTTGTGAAAGCAGTCATCCGGCATCCAAAATCGGCCAATGAAGGTTTGAAAATCAGGCGCTGGCCATGGCCCCGGCGTAAGCATATTGGCAAAGAAGAGCGATGTGCCGCTATTAGGGTGCTCAATCGTGAATTGCGTCAGGGAAATAGCGTTGTTTACGGCGGTGTGGAGGAATCTAATTATTGCAATTCATTCGCAAATTATTTAGGAGGTGGGCATGCATTGGTTGTTAATTCCGGAACAAATGCAGTTTACGTCGCCATTCGAGCATTGGATTTGCAAGCTGGTTCTGAAGTCATTGTCCCTCCAATCACAGATCCTGGAGGAACGATGCCGGTTGCCATGCTAAACTGTATCCCCTCGATGGAGGGATCGTTGAATACGTCAATTGATCAAATAAAATCAGTGATTTCAGATCGAACATCGGCGATTGTGGTTGCTCATATTGCGGGAAATCCAGTTGACTTGGATCCAATTCTTGAATTAGCAACATCTAAAGGAATACCGGTAATTGAGGATTGCGCCCAGGCCCATGGAGCAATATACAAAGGGAAAATGGTAGGTACGATGGGCGACATATCTGCTTTTTCTACAATGCTTGGCAAACATCATTGCACCGGCACGCAAGGCGGTGTTGTCTTTACAAAAAATAGTCTGCTTTTTGCCAGGCCGCGACATATTAAGGATCGTGGTAAGCCTTCCGGAACCCTTGGCATGCCGGGTAATGTTATTGCATCGTTAAATTTTAATCAGGATGAAATAAGCATGGCAATTGGACGGGTTCAGCTTGAGAAATTGCCGAATGCATTGCATATACGCCGTGCATTTGCTGACATTGTTGAATCAGGCGTTCGCAAAATAGATGGCGTATCTATGGAAGATATTTATAACGACAGTCTTAGTTCTTACTGGTTCTTGATGCTGTATCTGGACTTCACAAAGTTGTCTTGCGACAATGTCGAATTTGCGAGGGCTCTGGAAGGAGAAGGGATTGGCGGAGTGACAAACGGATATCCATTCTATCCTACGGATCAACCGTGGCATCGCGATGCAGTTGTATTTGGAACAAGTGGAATGCCTTGGTCGTTACTGGAAAATCAGAATTCACCCCACGACTTTAAATTACCCAATGCACATGACGCGAATAAGAAGATTGTACGCGTTGACGTTCATGAGTCATTGGGTCAAAAAGACGCATATGATTTGGTTGCAGCGATTGCAAAAATAGCAACTTATTTCAGTCGTCGTTAAGAGACAGAATATGGCAAATAAAGAAAATAACAATTCTTCACTTATTATCATTACGGGCGCAGCCGGGTTTATCGGCAGTCATCTTGTTGATCGGCTGCTATTGGACGGGTATGATGTCTTGGGAGTTGATGATCTGTCATTGGGGAAAATGAACTATCTTAAAGACGCTGGGAAAAGTAAACATTTTCAATTTGTGGAAACTGATGTAAGCTGTTCAAATGGTTGGGAGAAAGTAAAACAATTGCTGGATCCTAATCGTCAGCCAAGCTGCATTTGGCATTTGGCGGCTAATTCAGACGTTTTCGCAGGCGTAGGCAACCCATCGATTGATTTGGAACGGACATTTCTAACAACTTTTGCGACATTGAACGTTATGAAAGAAATCGGTTGCCAAAACATTGTTTTCGCCTCGACTTCAGCGGTGTACGGTGAACGACAAGAAATGTTGCACGAGGATTCTGGACCGCTATTGCCAATATCCAATTACGGGGCGATGAAACTTGCGAGCGAAGCCATGATCAGCGCAGCTACCTCAACAGTGGTGGATCATGCTTGGATATTTCGATTTCCTAATGTGGTGGGTTCAAGAGCGACACATGGGATTTGCTTTGATCTGATCTGTAAATTACGTAATAATCCTGACCAACTTGAGGTTTTAGGCGATGGGACTCAGCAAAAGCCATACTTGCATGTAAGTGAATTAATTGACGCAATGTGTTTTGCTGTTAAATCTTCCAAAAAAAAGATGAATCTTTACAACATCGGTCCAGACGACAAGGGTTCAAGCGTAGACTTTATTGCACGGAGCGTTGTAAAAGAAGTATCTGCGGGGGCAAAAATAAATTTTACCGGGGGTGACCGAGGCTGGGTTGGCGATGTTCCCCGGTTCACCTATGACACGTCCAGAATAAAGCGGCTAGGTTGGCTTCCTTCTTTGACATCCAATCAAGCAATCATGAAAACAATTTCTGAATTGAAGAAGCAAATAACTTAATCGAAAGGGATGCAAGCATAATGTACAATCATGTCTAAATTGCAATCCTTTTGGCGTTCTCTTCGGTAATCTTCACGTTTATAGTGTTAGAAATTCTATTGCGATTATATAAAGGCGAATATCGATTAAGGGAGTCGGAAAAAATAAACTGTCCCATTGTTTTGCCCAGCGTGGGCATACAAATTGACATCTTATAGTTTTTTTTAGATGAAGTGCGAATAGTGTAACATCACAACTAGTCAGAAAATTGATGCCAACCCTTGCCGTTTCGATAAATTTCCAAAAGCTATTATTCTCTAATTTTCAGCAAGTTACCACTTTCTACTACGATATTTACCTTTGGCTCAGCCTGCCCTGATCGAAACTTTCTCAACAACAAGAAACTCCATGCTTGCAATTCATAATGTCTTATTATATGCTATAAAAACATATAACATGACAATCAAGGAGGGCGGAATGGCTGTTTCAGCTAAAATTGTACAACGAACTTTCGAGATATTTCGTGTTGCCAAAGTCATGACGTTAACCGAGTTGAGCGAGTTGTTGGACTGTACATCGCGCACGGTCCATAGGCGGCTTAAACAATGGCAGTGCTATACCAGTTACAACCACAATAGCCGCTACTATGCTTTACCTGAAATTGTCGAATTCGATGAACATGGAATTTGGCGCTTCCAAGGCATTTTCTTCTCATGTTTCGGCGACCTCAAGAAGACAGTTGCAGGATTGATTGAAGCTTCAGAAGCAGGATTGAGCAGCCGAGAATTGGCGGAATTGTTAGGGCTTCATGTTCATGGCTTTCTCTCTCAGTTTTTTGCCAACAGCTTGGTCGTCAGGCAGAAAGTTGGTAGTCGCTTAATTTACCTGTCTCATGACCCAGCAATGGCTGAGGCCCAGAAAGAAAGAAGACTCGCACGGCTATTGCCGATTAGGACAAAAACCACATTGCCCGATAGGGCTGCGGTAAAGGTCTTGATCGGACTATTTAAGAATCCCCAAGCAAGTGTCGAGGACTTGGCCATTTCCTTGAAATCGCAGGGAGAGTGGCTTGATGCAGATGTCATTGCTGGCTTCCTCCGTGGTCACAACCTCCTAACGTGGACAAGTCACAACCAAACAGGAATGATTTAACATTGAAACAAGGGGATGCTTCACATCAGGCGTCAGAAAGTAGTTAGTTTACGCTTTTTCCCAGAATATTCCTGAATATCGAATGTCGAACAAGGAATTATGAATAAACGAAGGAAAAAACTTCAAAATTCGACATTTCTTGTTGGTCCCGTGGGATTGATTGATATTATTTTTTTTGCGTTATCTATTACAGCATACTCAAAAGTGTAAACTATCCTGTAAAACATCTCAAAATAAACGTAAATAAAATGGAATTACTCACATCAACGTACAAAGAAAGAATTAGTGGTGTTCTTAGCTGTTTCGATAGATTGATAATAACGGGGACACTTCCTCAAATATGTTATGCCCAAGGGATGACATCCTACCTTTGCGGTCAAGGAGAACGTATTTTTGACTATCCCAAATTTGCGGAACCGTTTAAGAATCAATTGCGAGCCAATGCTCAACA
>WLWD01003424.1_pt1 | contig 15957 bp, 9 predicted proteins | sample 6712731 | NCBI WGS metagenome assembly WLWD01 (sample SAMN12718690, study PRJNA576275) | sponge metagenome | isolation source: marine sponge | host: Mycale hentscheli | place: New Zealand: South Island, Marlborough, Capsize Point | collected 2014-11-01
TGTCTATTCTCCACTGCCAGATATTCTACTTCGATTTCGTCTTCATAAGATTGGATTAACAGCCGACGTTTCAAAAATGTTCCGCATGATTGAGCTTCACCCTATAGACCGAGACCTACATCGATTCTTATGGACAACAGACAGCAGTCATATGGTTGACTGCAGAATGACACGCTTGACCTTCGGCATCACTTCTTCACCTTTCATTGCTGCTCAAACACTTCAACGCATTGCATCGGATAATGCCGAACTTTACCCACAAGCAGCCGAGGTCGTACAAAAGAATTTCTACGTGGACGATTGTCTCACTGGTGCAGAATCTGTTACAGAGGCTACAGAGCTAAGAGCACAACTCAATGGTTTACTGGGACAAGGGAACATGCAGCTGAGAAAGTGGCGCTCGAGCTCTAGGAGTGTCATTGACAGTGTCCCGGAAGATCTACGTGAACAAGAAGTGGTACAGGAACTTCCGACTCCCAATGAGCTTCACAAAGCACTGGGAATCTATTGGGATACGTGTAGAGACTCACTTCACATTTCTACTTCATCTCTCAAACCGTCCGAAGAACTCACAAAGCGGAATCTCACCTCGGATATCGCTAGGACGTTTGACGTCTTGGGTTGGATTGCTCCCGCAATTCTGCTACTCAAACTGCTAATGCAGCGATTTTGGGAACTACAACTAGCATGGGATGACCCAGTTCCCGATAGCATAGCTACAATTTGGCTCTCCTGGAGGAACCAGATTCCTGCACTAGCTAAAAGGCCGATTCCAAGATGCTATTTCTCACTTGACCAGGATCGACTTAGCGTACAACTGCATGGTTTTGCGGATGCTTCCGAGTCAGCATATGCAGCTGTGGTTTACATTCGCACCGTGTATTTAGATACGACTACTGAGGTCAAACTTGTTATAGCGAAGACCAGAGTCGCACCTTTGAAGAGACTGACCATACCCAGACTAAAATTGTGCGCAGCTCAACTATTGGCAAAACTTCTCGACACTACGAGAAGAGCATTGTCCATTCCATTGCAGGATGTTTACTGTTGGACAGACGCTACAATAGTTCTTGCATGGCTGGATGGACAGCCCGACGCTACAAGACCTACATTGGTAATCGAGTCAGTTCCACACTACAACTTATGCCGTCTCAGAAATGGCACCACGTCCCTACTGATTCGAATCCTGCCGACTGCGCATCTCGCAGTCTACTGCCGAGGAATTTACAAGAGCACAAACTATGGTGGAATGTGCCCCCTTGGTTGTGCAAGCCTCCCACTCACTGGCCACATATGCCTGTAACTAATCCTCCGGAAGACATTATGGAAGTCAAGACTGTTTCATATCTGGTTGCAGCAGACACTACGTGGCTAACGCAACACTACTCATCTTACCATAAGCTACGAACTACTGTAGCGTGGATACTACACTTCCGCCAAAACTGCAAACGGCATTCCGAGGAACGATGCTTATCCCCACGACTCTCAGTTGACGAGACGCGGAGGGCGGAAGAGCTTCTTTGGAAACTATCACAAGAGAATACATTCTCCGAGCAGCGCCAACGCCTGAGAAAGGGAAATGATTTGACTACTCGTGACCCTCTGCTATCGCTGCATCCATTTCTTGACAATCAAGGTGTGTTACGTGTAGGAGGACGTCTGCAACGCTCAAAACTCAAATACAGCCAACGTCATCCCGTAGTGCTCGACAGAAAGGAGCCTCTAACTCATCTCATTGTTCAGTATCTTCACACTACATCATGTCATGCTGGCCCTACACTTCTCCTGTCTATTCTCAGCCGATCGTTCCACGTCATTGCTGGGAAACGCTTAGTCCGTGATGTTTGCCGTAAGTGTGTGATTTGTCGCAAGCAGTCACAGGTCGTCGCGGAACAACGCATGGGACAGCTACCGCCTCAGCGTATCACACCCAGCGATGTTTTCTCCACAGTGGGCATTGACTACGCTGGACCTTTCCTAGTGAAACGTGGCAACCCAAGGAAGCCTGTTATGGTCAAGAACTACCTCTGTGTGTTCGTAGACTTCGTAGTTAAAGCCGTTCACCTGGAGTTGGTCACAGACATGACTGCTGAAGCCTTTGTGGCTACACTGAGGCAATTCATTGCAAGAAGAGGAAAGCCCAAGGAAATATTCAGTGACAATGGCACCAACTTTGTAGGTGCAGAAAGAGATCTTCGTGAATTGTATCAACTTCTGAAGGAGAAACCACTGCAAGACACTGTTCATGCTTATTGCCCACATCAAGACATTCAGTGGCATTTCAGCCCAGAGAGAGCCCCTCACTTTGGAGGCCTCTGGGAGGCAGCAGTAAAATCTGCAAAGACACTTCTCAAGAAGACTGTGGGACTCCATAAGTTCACCTATGAAGAACTCTATACGGTTATCACTCAGGTTGAATCATGTCTCAACAGTCGACCACTAGTGCCATTCCGGCCGTAGCAAGCAATTTTGGCGGTTGGTGCGGCTCCGAAATGTGTGTGGGTAATAGTTTGTGGTGTGGTTTGTCTATAATTAGTTACAAGTTGAACTTATTGCAGGGTGTGAAGTGGCTTAATCACTGAATTACAAGTGGAGACAGCAATAAAACCGTAATAAAAAGGGACTCTAATTTTGTATATTATGAACATTGCAATTTCAAAATTGTTATTACAATAGATGCTTACAATAAATAATAAAAGTTTTAAAACAATAAGCTATGAACTTAAAACTTGAAAAACTACTGATACGGTGTCGGATTTCGTCTAAAATTCATCGTTAAATCTATTTCATATGTTCTTGTTTTATGATGTGAAGAAGCATCAAATAAGTAAGAAAAAAAAGAAAAAAAGCATAGGTTAAACAAGCCGTAACAGTTATTGTTAATACTACAACTTACAAAAGCTGGATCTAAATTATTGGTAGATAACATTTTTCTTTTTGCTGCAACCATGCAAGTATGACAGAAGACAACATCCTTCGCCTCATCGTAGTGTAAGAATGTCCAAATTTTAAACCAGTGCGATTGAAATGCTCTGGAAGTGTCTCCTTTTTTTCCAAATGCTCTTTTAGGAAAATTATAGTCCTTTGGCTGGTATGGTTTCTCAGGAACCTCCGCGGTTAGAGCACTCATCAGCTTCGAAGCCATATCTACACGGTACTGGTCTTGCGTGCGCGTGGTGTAGCCGACCCTTACCTTACATGTCATTGTATTCCAAAGTGTTTCTGCGCATGCGCTGAATAATAAATTAGAGTTGAAAAAAAAGTGGTGCGGCCAAAGCCGCACCGGCCGCACCCTTTGCTACGGCCTGTCATTTGAAGTACAGCATGAGGACGGACTCGCTGTCCTAACGCAGGTCACTTCATGGTAGGAAGGCACACTAGAAGCCTTACCAGACAAGGAGATTACTGCAGAAACCCTTCACGCTCAAACGCTGGAATCTTTGTTCAATTGGTTATCAGAGAGTCTGGCTGGTCGACAAGAATTACATTCGTACATTAAACAGACTAAACAAGTGGAGGAAAATCATGAAGACATTCAAGTTGGAGCATCGCCTTCTCAAGACTCGAACCTTTTCAAAAACAGTTGGCCTCTGGAAGAATGTGGAAAAACTTACACAGGCAAGATTGGTCTAGTCAGGGTTAGTCACGACAGCCAAGAGGTGTTACGACGTCCAATCTTAAAACTTGTTCTTCTACTGAGGAAGTGTAAAGCCAACAAGACGTCCCCCGCCTTTGGCCGGGCCCGGCGTTGGAGCAAGCAAACAAGTGACAAACATAGGCCAGATGGCACAACAATAAACAATTAATTACTGATTTACACCTTATTGAGAAAGGACAAACATACATTCACACTTCATTCACACACACATTTACGCATTAGCTTCATGAAAACAACCCCCCTTGGACTGAGCTACAGTATATAGTGGACTGACCTAGCTCAGTCCAATCAGTTGTGCAGTTGTTCAGTTTTGTTGTGTGCAGTTGTTCAGTTTTGTTGCATTTGTTCAACTCTTCTAGCCATTCATCGCATTCTTCATTTCATATTTTCTTGAATATTATTCGACTTCCTATTCATTCGTTTGCTCATCATTGTACTATTCTTCAATTATCTACCTTTGATTGTCTGGGGCGTAGTCTAGAATACATAGTGCATGACCATAGCTTGTGCCTTCATTCTGAATTAGGCCTCTGTGGTCAGTACACATTTGTAGATGCAGTTTCTTTCAACCTTCAACTCTCCAGACATGCAGCTGCCTACAAGTTCATTCAGCTGAATAGGAAAAATATAATAATATCTTATATAGTAATAGTTAGATTGAAATTTTATCACTTAAAAAGGGGTCTAGACAGTAGTTATATATTTAAGTGAGAAAATTTCAATCTATTTTTTATGAAGGGTCAAAACTTTGATAATTGTAAAGCTTACCCCACACAATTACTGCTGTTTCAATAATAATATGGGATTCAGTTTGCTTCTTATAGCTGTATAGATATGTAACATATCAAATTATACACACACACACTCATACATATGCCCACATACACACACACATGCACAGGTAAATAATCCTAAGTTTAACAGCACGTTATGTCCAGTTATTCATAGTGACAGGTTTCCTATACCACTCAAACCGTCCAATCAGATTTCTCAATTCAATGTTAATAAACTTCATATATACGCCTCCTAGGAAGTGTATTTTTTAAGTCTGTGATTTCAATCATTGCCACCTAGGCTAGGTCAGTCTGTTGTTGCACAAGTGGAACTGTGTATGAAAGATAGCTGATGATGTGATAGTAGAGTGAAAGTAGTTGTAGCAAAAGTTGTGGTTGATATTATTGTCTTAGAGCATCCTTCATTATAGAAAATTGGTGAAAGGTTAAAATTAAACGACTTGTTTCGTTGATGCAACAATTTTGAGGTAGTTATGGAGCTGTGGCAGTCAACTTTTGCTTCTATAAGATAGGGAAGTAGTTTGATTTACCTTTTCAGTATTGATGAGCTCTGCAAGCTTTTTTTAATTTTTATTATTGTTGTTATTTATTATTTTTTGACCAGTTTAGCACAATTACTTATTTTTGCCATCCAATGTCTATTGAAACTGGCAACAGTTAGGAACTTAAATATTTTGGGCCAGTTTTGACAAATATATCTTATTAAGTAACCCACTGCAAGCATAATGCATATGCTGTGTATGTGTATGTATATCTAGCTAGCATTCACTATTTAACTTTCCTTTAAATTTGCTCAACCAGTAAGTCTAGTTCTTTGATGTGCTGTGATGATTAGGCCGGCCATTCACTTCGTGAAGGTAGCTACATCAATATTCTAAACTGGGTCATACAGTTCATGTTTTAACTTATCCTAAATAACCAATAGCTACTTAACGTACCTGACCAAGTTAGGCCTAAACTAAAATGGAACGTTGCACTTTCAGAACTAACTAAACAACTAAAGTAAATTTGTTTGGCATGCATTGTCATTCCAATTCATTCAAACATAGTGATTGGAAAAATTGGAAATAAAACAAATAGCTATTAGCTATAGCCAATTAACTAAGATTGATGGAACCAGACTTTTTTCTTTTTGCCATTGATATTGGTGGTTGCTGAGAAGTGTGTCATGGTAGTTCATTCATTGGGCATCACAAAGACCAACAAACTCCTTCACTCTGAATTATGAGTCGGTAGTATATTCCTTGACCTGTCTATTTCCCTGGCTTATGTAGTTGCTGATGATTTCATTCAGCTGATTGGGCAATAATAAATGAGTTATGTAATTAAAAAGAAGCTTCAAGAATTTTTTGGTAAGATCAAATCATATAGATCTAACCTTTCTTATATAATGGATTGATCGTTTCCAACTTTCTACTTTAGCTATGTATTCACAAGTCTATGCTTTACATTTGTTGAGATTTACTTCACACCATACATCTTAAAAATACATTCAATGCTTTAGTTGTTTTGTAATTTTTTTATTACCTTTATCCTTTTGCACATACAAACGAATGCAATACTATAGTTAATTCTGCCCAGTATGTATTATGAAGAGTGTAGTCAGGATGTGAAATGGCCATATTGATTGGAATTCGCTTATAGAATGAATGAATGACTGGGACAGGTGGCATGACTGAATAATTCTGATTAGGTAAAGTACCCTTAGGACGTTCTTTGTAGATTTAGCTAAATAATTACCTTACCAAAGTAGTTTTAGCAGTAGCTAAACTTACATAAAGTATAATAATGTACGTTGCAAAAAGATGAGTTTACTAACAATACACATGATTGTAATAATTGATCTAGAATTATTTGAGTGCCAAGACCTTAACTTCAGGCAATGGTAACAAGGAAATACTTTACCTTGGAAGTAGTGTGGGTAAAGAGGAATGGCCTATCATGCATAGTCAGCTAGACATACCTAGATTTTCGAAGATGCTTTACCTAATACATAGCAGACATAATGCCAGTTTTGGTTGCTGTTCACGAAAATTTTAACGCGATTGTAAAGCACTAGGGTCCGCAGTAAATTATAGGGACTAATAATTTCAGGATAGTTCGTACACACTATGTCAAACAGAAACACCTTTTAGAATGAGTGCAAAATTGAATTGAAAAAAAGTAAGTAGGCTTTGCTGATTTCATGGAGTTTCTTGACTAAACTTGTGAGCTGTCCTCTTTATCAATAGCATTAATGAATCACCTCGTGGTCAAACCTAATAGTCCACTCCCTGAACCAGAACTGGACTGAAAAGTCTGTCATATTTAGTTGACAGTCTCTCCCACATTAGGTGATACCTTTTATTGTAGTGTAGTGTCTTTATACTTGCCGACCAACACCATATGCTCAGTCTGCACATTTCCTACTCTGCTGGTATAGGGACATTATCACACAATATGTTTATTTTCCCCCATAAGCTTAATTGTTGATCACTGCAAACATACTTTGTCAATATTATGAATATAGTTATTGCCATGTTTACTAAATTAAATGCATATGAATATTATTAATTATTCTGAGTGACTATTTGGTACTATACAGCCCGAAGAGAATATAGACCCACCTTCAGACCTCATATCCATTCATTAGGTTCTGTTTGTGCACTGTAATGCATATTATAGGTCCAAAATTATTCATTTATGCTAACATTTCCATAATCCTCTGGAAGTGAATCCAAAGATTCATACGCATTTCAAGTCCTAGATGACACCGTCTGACCTGTTGTAGGTTCTTTAGTGTACTGAAATATTTAATTTTATTTGTTGTACAGTCGAACGTCCGAACAACAGCCATGCATGGGGACGAACTCTTTGGCCTTTGTAGAGGGTTTGACCTTATTTCGGAGTTTTTTTGATTAGATGAAGATCTTGTGGACCCAGAATGAAAAGTGACGTGATTAATTACATTAAATGAATCAGATGGATTCTTAAGACATTTAACAAAAATAATAGGTCTAGTAATTGTAGGTAGTACATTAGTGGTAAAATAATATTGAGATGAATACGTCTTAATTTGTAAGAAATATTATAATTATTTAAAATGTATTTAGTTGCACGCCGTTGAATTCTTTCCAATAAGATAATGTCTTGTATTTTGTTGGGAAACCATAGCTGGGAACAGTAGGTCAGCTGAGATCTTACAAGTGATAGATAGAGGGACTTCTTAATGTTAATGGGTGTCCCAAGAAGTAAATTTTGTACAAGACATTACATTTTGGGGCACACAACTTGGCCGTTGTCCGGAGTAGAGAGTCAACCGTTACTTGGAGTCAAAAAATCTATTACATACATGCAGAAAATACTCCGTTCCCAACAGTCTGACCGTTGTTGAGAGTCTGACCGCTTCTCGGAGTCCCGTTGCAGGGAGGTTCGACTGTATTGGGAAAATCCATTTGGTGTAAAGTTGTAATCCTATTCATGCACTACTTCATAAATATTTATTTTGAGTAGCTACTTTATTGACCTCATCCGACCAGTTCTTGGTAGTACATGCTCAGTGATCAAATTTGTGTGTAATTGAGGGTACAAGTTTGAGGAATTCCAACAGAGTGATACTACCTTCCTTGCTAAGAATAAGCCATGGACATTATACTAAGAGAGTAGTAGTGTTGATTTAGTCAGCTTTAGTTTGTCTTAGTTTTATAATAGATCACCTTTGAATAGTTGTATGGGACCATGATATTCTGAGTCTGATCAAAGGTCATTAAATAAAGCTACACTATTAAATACTCCGTCTTTATTTAATTATATAATACAATAAAATATAATCTCATAATTATTGTATGCACTTGGGTGTGAATGATGGTTAAAACAAAAATATTAAGTGCACAAAGAAATCTAGAATGTAGCTAGATTTCATAATGTGCTATTTAGACAGTGTTAGCTACTAGAATGCGGCTATGAATACATAGTGCATGACCATAGCTTGTGCCTTCATTCTGAATTAGGCCTCTGTGGTCAACACCCGTTTGTAGATGCAGTTTCTTTCAACCTTCAACTTTCCAGACATGCTGCCTACAAGTTCATTCAGCTGAATAGGAAAAATATAATAATAATATCTATTATATTATATAATAATAATAGCTAGATTGAAACTTTTCTAGACAGTGTTATATATTATTAAGTGAGAAAATTTCAATCTATTTTTTATGAAGGGTCAAAACTTTGACAATTGTAATTATAATAGCCGTTGTTCTGTCTTTCAAACTTCGTATTTTTCTTGACTCACCTTCTTTCGTTTACGTATACAAATGTATGCTACAATTATAACACCGCCTAGTAAGAGGAAAACTGTCAGAATATGATAGCGGCCATGTCGATGTTGCTTAGATGAATGGAAGTCACCTATGAAATTATAGAAGGAGTGAATGAATTAAATCAATGTCTTGGAAGTGTAAATGAAATTAATACCTAGTTCTACTTCAATATTGTTTTCTGCCGCTGAGAGAGTTAACAATTGTTGACATTTTGCTACCATAGCAATGGATGCATTGTTGAGGTGCGATTGCAAGTAGCTAGCCATATCTGTCTCTTCCCCCAGTCAAAGCCCTCTCATCAAGTTTGTGATTGGGATGGTGTTTGTTTCAGAGAAAGAGTAGAACTTATCCTTAGAGACTTATTAATACACTAGGGCTACTCACTTCCCTAACCAATAGCTACAGTAGCTAATGTTAGAGCTACTAGAAGATTTACCTTTTACACTGATGCAAGAAACTAGTGTGTTAAAATTAAATGTTAAGATATAATACCAGTGATCATACAATAATTAGGAAATGGGGAACATACAAAGAAAAAACAACATAACTATGTGCATGCTAACAGTCAACAGGTCTAACACTAGCATACAATAAAGTCATTGTTGTAATCTAATTGTAATGTTGTTGTGTGGCTATTTTAGGTTCATGGACAATAGGAAATAAAATAAAAAAAGGCTCAAATCCACACAAATAATTGTTGAGAGAAGTCCATGTAGCTATACCATTTTGAAAGTGATACTTTCTCTTTACTGCTGAATCAGTTTACTCTCTGGCTAGTTGCAATTGACACCTACATTTTAAATAAGGAAATACATGGTAGCAATGTTTAGTGTGTTATTGAAGGATTATTGTGTGCAGATGTGTGTGTGTGTTTGATATCTATAAAACTTCAATGACAGTACTTCATACTAGAAGTTTTAATAAGATGTGATATACCCTCACACTTTTTGCTTTGTCCAAAAGGTGGTACACACTTTGAAAATTTTGTGTTTTTTCTCTCTTCATTTTCATTCGTAAAGCTCTCAATTCCATTGTATGTAACCACTACATTATTTTATCTATCAATCTCTATCATGTTATTTCAGTTTTGTCGACCATTTACCCATTCGATAATCACCCTGTCTTGTGTTGATTCCTAATAGTACGCATGCAGGCCCCCATCTTTCCTAATCCCACAGTTTTCAGTTGTGGAGTACATTACTTTAGCATTACACTTTGAAACAATAGTAATACAATCCTCAACACATATTCATATGTGTATGTATGTGTGTTTCAAGCACACACACACATGTACACACACATACAAACACAGAGTCAGACTTACCATTTGGATCCATATAATCAGTAAATTTTTCCCATCTCTCTGAAGTACTTCTTGGGTTGTAGCTGTTGACCCTGTCACCCTGGCTGTAATTCACACTATACTTTTTGCCGGGTCCATCATCTGTGCCATTTCTATAATCTACAATATTTGAGTTGTAGCCTTGATCTGGCATAAATTTTTTGCTTGAGTTCCAATTCAGTGAAGGCATATCTTCATCCTTTATTTCAGTTCCTATATCTGAATGTGAAGACTTCTTTTCGCCGATGTAATCTTCTGGACCAGTAGTAACCACATGGTGAGGTATTTTAAATTCAGTACCTGGTAGATTTGGTTTGTCATAATATAATATATCACTATGCGAAGTCGTTACTTCTCCAATATTCACAGGGTCAGCATTGTCTGCAGATTTATCCAGCATTTCAAACAGGATATTCCTGTATCTGTGAATGTATTGCACCACTGTATCAAGGTTTGCGAATTTTTTCACTATTTGCTTAATAAAAGGATTCTGGAACAAGACAACTAGAGGGAATAAGGTTTTTGGATTCTCGAGTATAGATTTCCAATCTTCTTCGGTTAATTTGCGCAACTTATCTGGGATAATTTTTACAATCCAGAACATTCTCAGTATCACACTGGAGTCATGTGACATGTTTAATTTCATTTTCACATCTTTTGGTAGATCCTTCACTTTATTAAGGGAGAATTCCAGCAACTCAGGTTCTGAAGAAATCAAGTGATCTAGTTCGTTTGGGGGAAGAGAGAGAATAGGCATGGCGAGCTGACTGATGACAGCACTTCGATTTGTAGTCGGTTGGACAGATAATAGTAACAATAATAACAATCATAACAATAATAATGATGATGATGATGATGATGATGATGGATGATGAGGATGATGATGATGATAAATTCTAAGATATAATCTAGCCTCTAGCAAAATTTGTATGGAAAATCATTAAATTAATACCATAGCAGAGATGGTATGTGAAGCTAGGCTAGGGTTCCAAGATCTCAAACTAGCTTGATCAGCACAAGTTGACATTTGGTCGTTAAAAAAATTCCCAGAAAACTGCTACTCATTTTCAACACCGACTGGTTAGCTGAATAATCATGATAATCATTTTTTAAGGGAAGTGGGAGGTTGTATAAATGTCTGAGAATTAGGGCGATCCCAGACCACTGAAAGCCTTATAAGTTCTAGTGACACCAAAACAATGTCTACCACAATGCATAGGCAAAAACAGTTTAGATTGAATATTTATATCACAAATGTATTTGGAGAGATTACAGGGTAAAAGTAAAGTATTAAGCACACAACACCAACTCCTCTCTTATATAAGAGAAGAAAAACACACAAAACAACAACAAAGTGACAGAAGATATTCAACATGGCATTGGTTAAATATAAAGTTTTGGCTGATGCCTCACTGTGACTGATACATTCAATTATAGTTGGCTCTATAGGTCTGATTACTCAAGGTTTACCCTTACCGCTGGTTCTTAGAACATTCTCCTCATTTGCTCTTCCCTCAAGGATCGCAAGGGCTGGTTGGGGATCTGGATCAGACACTTCTCTGCTAGGTGATTCTGCTGAGATATAAATATAATTATGACACTGAGTTGAATGCAGCTGTTCTAATGAGTGATCTTGTCATTTGCCATAACTGAATTTTAAAGTATTGAAAATACCCTTTCAGCTGCTACAGATTAAGCTCAGAAACATTGCTAGACACTTGAGTGACTAAATGGCTAAGTCAAACTGCTATGCTACCATTGGAGCTTGAGGCCTAGTATCCAATAACCTATGTGGTTAATTTTGAACTAGCTAAATTTTCTGTAATAGACAAATAGAATTTAGTATAATCTGCTGTATGTTAATCAATCAATCAATTAATTAATTAATGTTTTAGCTATAATTTAATTATTTAATTTATCTATTCCTTCATTATTGCACAAAATTGTTGTATTAGCTATTATGGGTGCAAAAATTGGATTTCAACTGAAATGTTTTTAATAGTATCCACTTCTGTGGCTGTATATAACAGGAAGAAAAAGACATGGCTAGCTATATATGTACGTGGTCAAAGAATATAATTGAATATTGGCTGTTTATTGCTAGAAAATAGAATGTGCATCCAAGAAAAAGTGGAGCAAATGATACTTAAAGTAGCAGGAATTATTGAAATTAGCTATGGCTACAAGTTCCATTGATTAATTAATAACTTCATTTAAAAAGTGAAGAAAGGATTTTTATATTCTACTATTATGTTGATAGAGCTATTGTAGCTGTATTTACTATGAATTTTAATGCTACAGTTTCATTGTTAGAACATTTCAGTCCCTGGACCTTCTTATAGGATGTTTCAATCTGTGGACCTTCTTCTAGAACATTTCAGTCCGTGGATCTGCCCTGACACGTTATGCTCCTTCTTACTCCAATAATGCTACAATGGCAGCAGGTGATGGGTTCTCAAGCAATTTTTATTGTAAACAATTCACCTTGAATTATGCCATTATTAATATAAATTGCCATCAAGTAAATAATATTCTCTAAACTCTATAAAATATATCATACTTTATTTATAATACCTAAGATTTCATAAAAATATGCTATTTTTGAAGTTATTTGGGAAAACTACCAGTACTACTTTCTTAAGGAGTCTCATTATTGAATAATTTGAGAGACAACATAAATTAACTAAAACTAAGTCAATTGATAGTATGTATAACTAACTAAATCATCTACATGATATTGAAGAACTAAAAACTAACTAAATCTTTATGGAGAATTTGGGAAAAACTAAAACTAAGCATTCAAGATATTTTTTAGTGAATAACTAAAACTAAGAAAATCTTAAACCAAAACAATGCTGGAATGACTGACTGGGACAGGTGGCATGACTGAATAATTCTGAATAGGTAAAGTACACTTTAGGACTTTCTTTGTAGATTTAGCTAGATCTAAAATTATTTGAGTACCAAGACCAATGGCAACAGAGGAGATACTTTACCTTGCAAGTAGTGCGGTAAAGAGGAATGGCTTATCATAGTCAGCTAGACGTACCTACATTTTTTAAGATGCTTTGCCTAAGACATAGCAGACATAATGCCAGTTTTGGTTGCTGTTCACGAAAATTTTAACGTGATTGTAACGCAGGATCTGCAGTAAATTAGGAACTAATAATTCAGGATAGTTGGTACACACTATGAGAAACAGAAACACCTTTAAGAATGAGTGCAAAATTGAATTGAAAGAAGTATGTAGGCAACGTTAGCTTTTACCTTCCCGTGAGAATATATTTGGCAGGGGGGTAGCATCTGGCAATAGCGATCTGCCCCCAGTAGGAGGCAACATCTCTTTTGGCACACTCTTGGCGAGAATCTTATCCCGTGCAGCAAACACGATTTTCCTGTACATGTGAATGTACTGCACCACTCTGTCAAGGTTTGTGAAGCTTCTCACTACTTTAATAACTACAGGCGTCTTGAACCAGACGGCTAAAGGAAACAGAGTGTTCGGGTTTTTTAGTATAGGCATCCAATCCTCCTCCGTCAAATTGCTCAACCTGTCCGGGTTAAGTTTAACAATCCAAAACATCCTCAAGACAACGCTGGAATCTTCCATTCCTAAGAGCTTTTTTTTTATATCTTCAGACAGACCTCGTACACCATTTAGGACGAATTTTAGCAAACCAGGCTGTGAGGAAATCAGAATATTCAGATCACTCAGGGGAAGAGAGAGCATGGGCATGGCAAGCTGACTGATGACATCAGACTGATCGACAATAGTGGATGGAGAAGGCTGAGAATCTGAAAATGAACAAAACAAAAAAAGAGAATACATCATGCATAGCTATACACATAGACAATTACACACACGCACACACAAATGCAAACTGCAAACTATCTAGCTGCTGCTAGGCGGCCATGCGCACTTGGCAGTGCCAGGATGCCTATGCACTGAGCAGGCACTGTGAACCGTGCAAGCAAAGCTCCTGGAGCCAGGCTAAGAACTCACAGGAGAACAGGCCTTTCCTCGCAGCAAGTGGTGTGGGCACCCTAAGTCCCACCTGGACCATTGCTGTTTCATGAGAAAAGACCTTGAATTTGCACCCCAGCAAACACCAGGTCCCCAATCACAGTTGGGTGGACTGGTGGGAGGCAGATGGAAAATTGCCACTTAGAATGGGGCTTGAACTCAGGATCTCAGGACCTGAGTCACTATACCACACAGCCACCTCACCCACACACACACGCACACAAAAAAAGATAGAAGAAAAATTATCGTTCCACACGGAGTACAAGTCAGAAAATAGTATCTTCCAAAAGAAAAGAAAGTCAATTTGGCTCCCCGAAACTTGGAACCTTGCTATCACAGCTCACACGCTGATCACATGATAAACCAGTAGGTAGATGATGTACCACCATATTATAACAGATATAAAAGTGAGCATTAACCATCAATCACTAGAGTAAGAATAGTCAATTGAAATATGGTTCAAGGATTTTTCACAACAATATAATTTCAATGGAGCTATTCAACACATTAAATAGAAATTTCAGGATTTTATTATTGTTATTTTCATGAAATTGATGCAAATTAGTAGGGCAAATGTCTCCAGGAGGGTCATAACAATTTTCAAGGGGGGGGGGGGGGGAGGGTACACTCCCCTCACTAATATATCCCTGCAGTTCAGACGGAGTTAGTGGACAAATTACGCAGAAACAAAGCAACAAACAAGTCAGAGTGTGAACAACTCTACCACAATAAAGCTGCCATACTGAGTGAGGTCATACATATCTAAAGTAATGGTTAATTGTTAGTCATCTCCAAACCCAGAGCGTAACAGACAGACAGACAGACAGGACGATTGCTACTACCCACTCGCGCATGCACGCTGAGAATATAACAGGGTTTGATACAGGAAATTTCACTAGGGGGTGGAGGGAGGAGGGGAACACCAACATTAGAGGGTGGGGCTATATATGTTGAGACGTGTACGCATGCAGCAATTTACAAATGATTAACCAAAGGATCAAAATAAGCCATGAGTTATATTTAGTACATTTATCACTTTAAATAGACCTGTGTTGCTAGGTATGTTTATATCATTAATATTTAGAACTTCACTAGCCATTTTTAATAGAATTTATAACATAAACGTTTCGACACACTATACAGTGGCCTTCTTCAGTATGAATATGAAAAAGATACAATGCATTAACCCTAAGGGTGACAGAAAATAAATAAGATACAATGCATTAACCCTAAGGGTGACAGAAAATAAATAAACAGCTTTAACAATAACTAAGGAAACAAGCCCTTAAGAGTAGTTAGAATTGTGAATGAGGCAGTTGTACACTGTAGGCAATAAACCCTCATCTCTGTTCATTGAACTATTTCTCTTTTTTATTTGCCAAGATTCCAGATAACATCTTTGGTATAGATTAGAATGAGAATCTATGACCTTTGCATTATTCCAATCTATGACATGGTTGGACTTTACTGCATGCTCTGCAACAGCTGAGGTGAAGTAGGTGCTATCCGGTATAATGGCTCTCTTATGTTCTTTTAGTCTGTCTTCCAGTGTTCTCCCTGACTGTCCAATATAAGTGTGATTGCATGAACCACAAGGTATTTGGTATACAATGCCTCTCTTCTCTGACATGGGCACCTTATCCTTTGCATGAACCAATATTGTCTTCAGTGTCTGATGTGGTCTGAAACATGTCCTGATGTTAAGTGGTGTTAACATTCTTTTGATGCTCTCTGAAACATGCCTGATATAAGGTAGCACTACTGTCCCAATGGGTTCGTTATTGTCACTTGACTTCACACTTGTTGACACAGAATAATTCATTTTGATGACACTGGATGGA
>WLWD01005049.1_pt1 | contig 15928 bp, 9 predicted proteins | sample 6712731 | NCBI WGS metagenome assembly WLWD01 (sample SAMN12718690, study PRJNA576275) | sponge metagenome | isolation source: marine sponge | host: Mycale hentscheli | place: New Zealand: South Island, Marlborough, Capsize Point | collected 2014-11-01
ATATGTACTTCATGCACAACTCTGGGTTTCCCCCTCCATTGGTCAACCTGAGGGTTGTCCTCTACCAAGATGTCTCCCTCAATCATGTGGATGAATGTAGACACCTTCCTGTGTGTGTGTGTGTGTGTGTGTGTGTGTGTATGAAACTGAAACTATTCACATTGGGTCACATGCCCTCCTCCATGAAGGATTCTGAAGGTTGTTTAGGCGAGTGTTCATTTAGTACAGTTCATGTTGACATCCAAACAGATCTAGCAACTGTCAGTTTAGGTATGGACCTAGCAACTGTCAGCCTAGGTATGGATCTTCATCTTCACTGGCAAGTTTCTGATAACCACTGGGATGAATGCTGTACAGTCTGATGACATGAATGTGTGAGTTATTAGTGAAGGATTGTGTAAAGTCAAGTTTTCATCACTTCCTTATGGTTGACAAAATTCAGATTTATTTTATCTTTCATTCCAGTATAATCCGTTCATTCGTTCGTTCATTCGTTCGTTCATTCTGTTGTCTAATACTATGTACATGATTATTCATTGACCTAGACAAAACTTAAATTTAACTTCCTTCCAGCAAGTTTGATACAGAGCTCAACTTTGACACTGTCCACTGTGGCTAAAAACAATGCATGAATGAAGTGCCATCTTCTTGAATGAAGAGTTCTGTTAGGTTATCTCCAGCAAACAAACTTTGACCAGAGTTAGAAATGTCCAGGAAATTCTACCATTATGTTCCTGGTGGCATGCATCAGGCAGTATTCCAAGAATTATTACGCCAGCCCACAGATCTGGATAAGCCATACCATGCGTGTGCAATGGGTAGTGTCTTAGTTCACTGTCTGTCTTCCTATGTTCTGAGGGTATTGAAGGGAAAAGTTTGAGTAGCCTATGGTTGTGTTCAGGTGGTGTATATATTACCAGGAGTTGAACTTATGGTGGCAGTTTCATGGTGAAAAATATACCTAAGTTGTGGGCAAGAGTACTTTGAAGCCTAATTCAGGTTTCAACTTCCCATAGCTACCAGGTCTCCTATTTCACAGTGAAACTCACTATTTTATAACTTATCTCACTAGCGACTTTGATTTTCTCATACTGACTTGAAAAATAGACATGCACAAGGCTAGTTTAGGAAGCTGAGAGCAGACTGAGTCTGAGTGCCAGGTAGTGGTCCCTGTCACATCAAGACTGGGTCAGAGCGCCAGGTAGTGGTCCCTGTCACACCAAGACTGGGTCCCAGGTAGTGGGCTAGGGCTAGGGCTAGGGCTAGGGCACCAAGACTGGGTCAGAGTGCCAGGTAGTGGTCCCTGCCACACCAAGACTGGGTCAGAGTGCCAGGTAGTGGTCCCTGCCACACCAAGACTGGGTCAGAGTGCCAGGTAGTGGTCCCTGCCACACCAAGACTGGGTCAGAGTGCCAGGTAGTGGTCCCTGCCCCACCAAGACTGGGTCAGAGTGCCAGGTAGTGGTCCCTGTCACACCAAGACTGGGTCAGAGTGCCAGGTAGTGGTCCCTGCCACACCAAGACTGGGTCAGAGTGCCAGGTAGTGGTCCCTGCCCCACCAAGACTGGGTCAGAGTGCCAGGTAGTGGTCCCTGTCACACCAAGACTGGGTCAGAGTGCCAGGTAGTGGTCCCTGCCACACCAAGACTGGGTCAGAGTGCCAGGTAGTGGTCCCTGCCACACCAAGACTGGGTCAGAGTGCCAGGTAGTGGTCCTTGTCACACCAAGAAACTTCAAAGATGCTGCTACTTACAAGACTTACTTGGGAGTACATGAAATACTTCCTACTCGTCCCTCACTCGCTCTAGCAAATCTGTTTATCTTTGCAGGATATACGTAGGTGAATCTCGTTCTACTAAGAAATTCACCAGTAGCATATAAGTACAATTTCTAGAGTTTAAAAATGGTATGAATATAATCCTGATGTACTCCTGGTTGTGATTTGTTGACAAAAGCCCAGAAAGTTTCTACAAAAGACAATAGAGAGCAGAGACTAGTATTAATACTACATGAGCTCTCTGTCAGGACGCAGTATAATCTCTGAACTAGTATTAATACTACATGAGCTCTCTGTCAGGACGCAGTATAATCTCTGAACTAGTATTAATACTACATGAGCTCTCTGTCAGGACGCAGTATAATCTCTGAACTAGAAATAGGCTCAATACTTTAGAATAATATGAACAGGTGGCACTTGGGGAGTAATTTAATTACCAGGTGCAGTAACTCCACAGATGTTTCTCCTACTGCCTAATTGTGTAGTACACCACTGAATGCACTGCTCCAATTATCTACACTATTAGCGTTGGTTTGTTAATTAGCAGAGGAGATTTATCTTTTATAACACTTTTTTTCCCAACGCTATGCATTGTATCATTGACTTGTGAAAATATTTAGGGTGAGTTGTTCTATAGACTGCTGGCTTTTAGTTCTTATTTAATCTTCACCTTGCTTTAGTTGTGGGCTTACATTATATTGTACATTGGATATGTTTAATATTCTCCCATATTAAACGTTGTGTATTGAATGTTCCAACATGCCCATGCATAGTTCTGAACATTTGAACAACAACGCTCTGAAGCACAACTGTTTTACTCTTGGGAAGATATCTAATATATAATAACCAGTTGATTGGCGAGCGAGTGAGACACTATCAGGGGTAACACAATTGAAAATCGGGGATATTTGTTTATATATATGTTCGGACAGACGTATGTCATTTTTGTACTTTGACCCTGGCATTTTTGTGTTAGTTCGGTGGTTGACCCCGTCCCAAACTTCACTAAACAGAATACTCTGGTTTATCGATCATTACCCGTATCACCCTAGAAATTGAATTGTTTACCATTTGAGTTCTTTTGCGGGTGAAGTTAAAACTAAAAAACTTTCCAGAGTTCCATTTCTATTTGAGTTAGTGGCGGTAGTAAGTCAATACACTTTTGTCACTGTTATAAGCCGTACACAGCAGTATTTACTTGAAAATTCATTGTCTACTTGACCAACCAGAAGGTAAGTCTTGTGTAGGTATGTCCAGGCGTGTGAAAGTATTGTGCATTACAGCTATTACGTAGCTAAAGAATATCACAAAGAAAACGTTTAAATATGCAAGTTGTGGGCAGGCATTCCCCTGGGTGCAAGTTTCAATTCAAACAGTTGCGGCAAGTGGTTACTATGGCATTGAAATACCTTTACCGTAAATCGTAATTTAAAAACTCGACCTTTTTTTTAGTAGCTTTGAGTGTTACAAGTAAAAAATCAATCATAACAGAGTGTAGTTTGAGGCTTGCTCACCATTTGTGCTCAAGCACATCACTAGTTACACTATCGTACAATAATGGGGTGACATTTCACTCTCACACTTGTATTCTCACACTTGAATTCTCACACTTGTATTCTCACTCGCCTGTGGCTTGTACAAACACTTGCCGTGTTCTCTTGAAATGTCTCCCCACACTGTGCACTGACACATGCTATCTACTCAGAATCATATCTGTATCTGTGTTTGTTATTGTTATTGTTGTTATTGTTTTATAATATCTCTATGTGGGAGTAGCTATGGGAACAATCTTTTATTAGAGGAAATACTAAGGAAGTTGTGGCATGAGCAGCAGTGACAGCTAATGGCACGTGCTATAATTACTAACTGGGTCACTTTGATCCAGCACCTGGCAATGTATCGTAGGGGGTGTGTCATGCCATGCAGGTGTTAATAAGAGCTAATTGACATGTGTTGACTTGTTTGTGTGCAGGTACTGGCATTCATTCCTCTGTTCCTCGTCTCCTTGGGGGGTGTGGTCAACACAGATGGGCAGTACCTGTATAGCTACTACTCCAGGCATATAGATATGGATTATAATGACTATGTGGCCGTGGAGTTCGGAGGTGCCCTAGGGGCGCTTTTGTTCTATGTAAGTGAGAACTTATTGTTAAGTAAACAATACAAGACAAACAAATTCAGATAAACTTTGTTTTTGTTGACCACTACAATTATTATATTTACTTCTATTATTATGTACTACTATTATTTATTTGTAGTAGTTACAGCATGTGTGTTATGTTTTATTTAGTGGGTGTCTATGTTGATGTGGACTTGCTACTCATATAGAAGGCAGATTTCTCGTGGTGGTTATGAAAGACTGTGAATCATCAACTCCTCTTCTCCAGCTCATTCACAGATTCAGTCACTTTATTTTAAATGCAGCAAACAATACTGATTCAGATATCACTGTCTGTCACGTTCATTTGTATGTATTCTAGCATTTTTGTAACTTGCAGTATGCAAGTGGGAGTATAGGCATGCGCGCAATTCTTGCGTACGCATTTTGAGGGGTGGGGCTGGGAAACGATTGTGCATTCAAATAGCAACACGCTGCTCCAGGTCCGCCCATTAACTTATCCCAGCTAGTAACCCGAACTTAGTGAAAAATAAAGGAGCCAGTATGCTGTTTTTCCGCGGAGTAGCGAGAAAAGTAAGATAAACTTGCATGTTATTATTTCCTGTAATGATTTGTGACTGCTTGTTTGCAGCTTTCTACCCCTCTTGTCCTAGTATCTATGCTGGGATGGATACTGTTTGTCATTGCATTTGCAGCTTTCAACCACAGAAGCAATTTGTAAGACATTGCTTTTTTGATATCACAAAATTTTAGATTATTGTTCCCTTTTATTTTATTTATTATTTTTTTTGTCAGCTTCAATGACTATCGTCAAAATGGTGTGAATGTCACATGCACTGGCCAGGGATTGGTGTTGAAGAGAGATCCAACTCAACCCAACCTGAGAGCCTCTCTGGACTACTTCCCATACTGGTGTGTCCTCATTGTCGGGCCCTTCACTTACCTGTGCACCATCATTCATCTCTTCATTGGAAGAGCCTTCACTGGTGTATTTGTATCCTTCACATACTAATAGTTGTGCTACTCCAAGATTGATAGGTTGCATGTTTCAATCAAATGCTATATTACTGATAGAATTAAGTCTTATATTAGAAAGAAACTCAGTGTTGTCCTTAATGCTAGTTCTCCAGACCAAGTTTCTGACGGCCCTATACATGGTGACAGGTGGGGCTGTGATCTTCACTAATGCAGTGAACCTGTTCAGTGAGAGCCGTGCTGGCTACGAGTATGAATTCTGCCTGAACAATCGACCCAACTGGCTCACGGAGGAGTACTGGGGTCTCTGGCCTCTGCTGGAGTTTGTAGGAGCACTGGTGGCGATATTCTTTATGGTAAGCTAGGAAAATTAACCAACTATTATTACCCTTGAGGCAATTATAACTGACTTTGTTGTTGACATATAGACCATCTTCATGATGATGTGGCCTTTCTTCAGTCCCAAATACGAGGAATATTATGAAGAAGAGGAGGAAGAAGAGGAGGCTCAAGAAGGAGAGAATGTAGTGTAACTATGACCCACACATGCACAAACCACACACACTCTCACATAGAATCTCTAATATTTATTTCATCCAGCTGACAAATACAACTTCACCTCCTGTGATTTGCTAAAATTAGTCATTTTATTTTTTAAAGTTGTATGTAAATAAAAAAAAATATGCAAATCTATAGTTATTAATAGAAGCTTAAGAGCCACGCCCAAATCTAAATTGGTACACAAAAGAGGGATGGTTGAATTCATGGTCATGAATATGTTTAAATGGTAAAGTGAATGCCATCAGTGAATGCTATGGTGGTCTCATGAACTCAGAGTTGTATACATTCTCCACACAGCCATCGCAGACCTGCCCCACCTCCATTGCCACGCCCTCAACTAGATCCTCCACCAAGGCATCTGCAATGCTGTAGTCACAACATGTAGAACATTGACATCATCTCATAGTATCAAATTCATGATACTATTGTTAATCAAAATTTGTTTACAAAATTTGTGCCATAATTAATTCAGTGACTTAATTAATAGCTTCTAAGAATAAACAAGAAGCTCACTATTTCTGACTGGCTTATTAAAGACGTGGGTGGAGTGTAGGTGGGGAAGTGGGTGGAGTGTAAGGGGATGTGGGTGGAGTGTAAGGGGATGTGGGTGGAGTGTAGGAGGGGATGTGGGTGGAGTATAAGGGGATGTGGGTGGAGTGTAGGCGGGATGTGGCAGGTATCTGGTGCACAAGTTGGATATAACAAATGATCAGAAATTCTGTTTCAATTGTATATTAAACAAAGAATAAGTGAGCAAAAATGACTCTTTGATTTTAGTCGCACATCAAGTAGGCCCCGAGTTACACACCACCATCTTGACCTTGCTTCTTTTTGTGCATTTTAGATTTTAGAACAGTTAGCTGCACTGGGTAGAGTTGTGAGAGATACAGTTCTACAGAAGGTTAATTTCTTCTATAGAAAAACCAACAGTGTTGTGAAATTGTCGAGGGGTCTGTCTTGATTAAGTTTAATACTTCAAGTTAAGGATAAAATACTGATTTATAAATAGCTACATACAAGACAGACTAAATGTAATACAAGCATTTTGGCTCCTGGAGAAAATTAGGTTTTTATGCTGTTGAGAATGCAATGAAAAAATAAATAAATAAAAATAAGCCAGAAGTATCACCTTACCCAACTTGCATAGACATGCAAATCAGGCTGTCCTTCAATTGAAAACTTGTTAGGACTCAATGACAAAGTTTTGTTACAACATCCATAATTCCAAGATTAATTTTTAGTTAATGTTGTTGGCACTGAAAGCCTGAGTTTAGTTTTAATCCTATTTGCAGTAATAAGTGGGAGAAAGTGTAACCTAACAGAAGGTCTTAGTCACAAAGGTAATTGAATATGAACCTGTCTAATTGCATATGATCAGCATTTCTTTCACTTGGTGTCATTAGCTATCCCATAGTGTAGCTAAACTTACTGTAAGTGCCGATTGCTCACACAGATAGTAATATATTAGCTTGTAAATGACATCATTTCTATCTAACTACATGTGATGAAGCTTAAACTACATAATTTGGTGAGGGAGCGAGTGAAACAGTATTAAGAGTGGAAAATTGAAAATATGTTATTGGTGAGCAAGCGAAACGAGCGAGACCCTTGTAGGGTAACACAATCTAGATTCCATGTAGGGGTAGCACAATCTAGATTCCATGGCGTTTATTCATTTTGATTTGCTCATTTATATGGCATATGTGACCCCTTTTTTCGCCCGTGGTACTAGTTACATAAGTTGGTAAAGCTCCTTGTCAAAGTAATGAACCTGTTGACCATTCAGTAATGAGGTGCAAGCCTTGAAAAGCAAGCTAGTCTTGGAGCAGACCTAAACGCCTCAACTTTTGTAAAATCATAGCAGACCCAACAGCACTATTTCTCTTTTTCGTCATTGAATGGGTAGGTCAAGTTAGAACATTTCAATTTCAACCTTCAGTTTCTACAGAAGCAGGTCTTGTTAGGCTAAAAAATGAGCAGTAATTTCTTATTATACTTGTTGTTATTTTTCAAGTCACACGGATAATGGTGGTATTGAAGACCCTTTACCTGGCTTTTTGTAAAAACTCGGGCCGTTTCTTAGTAGCAGAGTGCTTTTTGTCAGGAGCTACTGGTCATTTGGACAGTCAGACTGGTTTATATTAAGCTACTGTTTCTTTAGGCAAGGAAATAATTTGGGCCTGGGTTTGGAGTGGAATATGAACTATAACTCCTTCACTCACTCCCTTAGCTCCATCTTCCTTGTTATAGATTTGAGTGAATGGCATGTTTACCATCACTTCATTGAGTCTCTTTCAAGATGTGCCCTAGTCTAGTCTGCATTAGACCCACTGTGTGTGTGTGTGTGTGTGTGTGTGTGTGTGTGTGTGTGTGTGTGTGTGTGTGTGGCAGGCTAAACAGGCAACAAAATACTTTTAATGCCTGCAAGGGCCAGCTATGGGTGCAGTGAGTCCACAGGTATGACCAATGCAAACTAATGTGTAAGCTGTAGCAAAAAAATAAAATAAAGCTTACTTGACTGAAATAATCTAACCCATTTTTTTCTTGAAAAAAAAAAAAAAAATCTGGCACAATAAAGCCCATAATTTGCAGTTTGATGTTATTTAGGTGTCTGCCATTTTAAGATTTGGCATTGACAAAGACCACCAGGAGAAGTACCCTAACTCTCACATTCCTATCCTTTGAGGGTACCACACTTCAGTGAATACAGCAGATCAGATCCAGTGACCAAAACTGGAAACGGTGAAGGCAATTAGCTTCTGACAAGAATGGATCAGGACTCTATGAGACGGTGGCGAGCATTTGCCATCACCACAGTATCAATACAAGGACAGGTCACTGTCAGTGTGATCACTAGGAACCTTGTTGCCTGACATGTCAGTCATACTGGACCCCCCCCCCCCCCACTTCTTAACTTCAACTTGTGTCCTGTTAACATCACCACTACATACCCAACAATGTAATTAATCCATTATCACCTTGTATGCTGCATTCTCTCATCTCCTTCCCACTCACCCACATCTCCATGTTCTATACCGCACATGCTCCTCTTACATGGTTGCACCAATGCTGTTGCAGAGGTTCGCTCATTCAATGTGGGATTTGTCGTTATTCCAAAAATAATTGGTTTCTTGGAATCCCAGGGGAAGTGTGTGTGTGTGTGTGTGTGTGAGAGAGAGAGTTGAAAAAGCACATGGCTGGTCATACGTGTACCAGTGTGTATTTGTGGTCAGTAGATATACAAACAATTCATATTAGCAGAGTTCACGACTGTTGACATGTCATTCCTCTGTGACGACTTCACATACAGTGACATAGGAGAGCCACCTAAATGGTGATGCAGTTTAAATCACCATCATATTCTGCCACAGTGTGCATATATCTTTGTTAGTTTTATGTAATGAAACTGAACTTATCAGTGGGTGCGGTTTAGCCTCACATGTTTACTTCCTGACGTACACGCTATAAACAGTGCCAGTCTTGCATTAAGTTCAGTTATTACATATAACAAACTTCTTACCTTTCTGCCATGTCCCACGGACTGAATCCTCCCCTGGTAGACAAGCCTGTGGCATCCAGGTAGCGTGAGTATCTCTCCCTATAATCATCAAGTTCCTCTCTGTCTCTAGCCAAACAAGTGGGTGTGGTCATAGGAGGAGGAGCTGCACCACCTGCATATTGAGTGACACTTGGTTTGGTACTACCAAGATCTTCATAGACAATTGAGGACCATCTGCTCCTTATCTCATTCTCCTCTGCCTCCAGCTCATCCAGTCTCTTCAGCATCTGAGAGCACTCACTCACTCTCAGTTTGGGCGCTGTCACTGGTACATGAGTGGGAACACTACAAGGAACTTTGGAACCAGTTTCTGAGGGGATTTCAGTTAGGGATACGGTACTAGTGGTGGGACCATCTCCCACCACATTATTAGTAGCAGGACCTTTAGATGTCAGAGCACCAGGAGTATGAGAGCTGGGACTTGAATCGTCAGGAACCAGCAGTGTTACATGCTTCTCTTTCAAATGAGGGTTGCTTGCATTTCTTCCTAAATCTGCTTTCAGCTCTGCTAGTTTCTCAGCAATATCGCTACGCAGAAGTGTCATCTGTTCATTCTGATGTTGTATAACAGAAGAGAGGTCAGCTACTGTGGGTTTATCATCTTCATGAACTTCACCATGTGTATGACAGGCATCAAGTACAGAGCCATCATCAAGATCTCCTCCATCTTGAGGAGGTAATTTATTTTGCTTGTGCTTGAAGTTATGTGTCCTCGATGTAGCACTTGTAGTGCTTCTCTTGACTTCCTTGTTCCTTGTGTCGTGTGCAGGAGTGAATGAAAGTGCTACCTGACACGGTCGTATCACACTCCCATTGAGTGCACTGGACTGGGCACGTGCAGGACTACTAAAGGACACGGCACATTCTACAGGTGGCTGCTGGCGCCTCAGTGAGTTGAAGGTTCCCTGAGTGTAGTGGGTTCTCTTGGGCTGCACACGAGAGTTGGCTCTCTTCTTCTGCAGCTGAGGGTCCAGAAGTATTGCCCCATGTACTGGCTGTGCCCCTGCCCGTGATCCTGCATCCTTTTTCTTCTTCTTCTTTGTGAGGTTGCCTGGTGTTGAACTAGATACTGCCCCACCTGAAACATCCTGGCTTCTCATTTCCATTTCCTGTCTACTGAGCCTGGCCATCCTCTGTCTTTCTTCCATTGTTTTCTGTTGCAAATGCCAGAAAGAGATATTATAAATGTAGTTATGATGGACTCTCTTACCACGAGTTGTAGGACACTGGCTGTAATGTCAGAGCTCGAGTTGCCTCCTGTTCCATCTCCAAGCTGGGCAGAGAGCAGTGCGAGTTGTTGAATGAGCAGACTCAGCTCAGGTGGAATGCAGCCTCCAGCCCCACCCCTGCCACTCCCAAAGGTCTGCAGTGTCCTCAGAGCTGCTCTTTGGGCCGCTGCCAATTTTTTTACAACTTCTCCCTAACGAGCAATTCACAGCTGAGCTAGTAATGGACTGGTACAGGGTCTGCATACAATTAGTTATCACGAGTTTTCTTTCCATCCTATCTTGAAACCTCCCACCTGACCACACTTCACACTTCAAAGGTTGTTTATTAATATCTGGCCAGTGTTCCGTACCCACAAGACTCTAGTCCAAATATCCCTCCCTTCTCCCCTCATTCTCCCCAACCAACACATCTGCTCGTTGCTCCCCACCCAAACACCCTCACTAATTGTCTCCCCCATTGATCTCCCTCCAGTGTCCCTTTACTATGCAAAGAATTTACCTGTTGGTTGATATCTGAATCACACTCCTGTATTTTACCAATCCTTTTTTCCAAGTCTTTGACCTATAAAAAAAAAAACAAGCCAATAAATCAGTTATTCTCAGCTGTTTTATGTAATTCATTATTTAGACGTTGCTGAAGACCCCTTCCCAGATTACCCCTTCACATTATACAAAACCCTCTAGCAAAATGCTTAGCTCAATATTCTACAACAATCTTGAGTAACTATCATGAAGAGCACATTCTAAAGTTCTTCTTCATGCATGCATGTTGTTAAGAATTCCTCTACATCTGAAGGGAGAGTGTACTGTAAGTGTGAGATTCTTAGTCTCACCTGCTGCGAGAGATCGTACATCATCCTTGCATTCCTGGCCTGCTGCTCCTTCCTCCATCGCTTCAGCTTCTCCTCGTTCTCTTCTTCTTCCTCTCTTGCCCATCTGAGTCTGTTAGTTTGTTTATGTCCATTAGTTATCTCTCTGCTGTTGTCTTTACTGATCATCAGTAAACGTCTCTGCAATTCTGCATTGAGTTGTAATATTTGACTTGTTGAACTTTCTCTACTCTCCCCTTTATAAGGCTTAGAACTTCTTCTTGGCAACCTTTTCAATGCATTATTTTTTTTAGGCTGTGATGAGGAAATTGCATAATCTTTCTGCACAGTTGCAATACTTTTAGGAGGATTCTGAACAGGCATTGTTTTTTCATTTGCCAAAGTAGAAGCAGGTCTAACTTCAGAGTAAAATCTCCTTGAACTGTGTACATTTCTTTTGGCCAGCTCTACTGCATAAGCTAGCCTCTCAGGATCTACAGCCTTGAAGGCACTACGAGGAGTCCTGCTTAGTCCCACAGTCTCCAAGTTGCCTAGTTTCTGGACTACAACAGGTGACTGAGAGGCTGGGTCAAAATGAGTCGCCAAATTATTGCTGTTTAAATTAACTCTCGAATTGAACCTAAGATGAGGGCTCCAGTCTCCTGACATTGTAGCCATGATACTTTGATAGTACTCAGAATTTGACTATAACGGCAAACAGAAGCAATTATCAAAATCAACGAACGATTGACATTTACCGCCAAGTAAATATTCTTTTTAGAGCTCTCCAAGTTGATGCGAAAAGTCTGAGGGTTCCTATAGCAACAGCTGGAGCTTGGCCATTTAGGCAGGAGAATTGATGGAAGGTCAATACGTACAGTCAAGTCCAAGTAGGGGTCACCTCCCAGCTTGGAATAGAACGGGACTATGTAGAAAGCCAAAAACAGAAGTGAGGAAATTGTCTCGTGATGTATTGCCTCCTATAGTAGATGTAGAAGAGCCCTCTGAAGCTGGTAACAGTAGCAGCTTGGTGTCTATGCTCAGGAATAAAGTCATGCAGCTGGAGAATAATGTGGGCTTTCTAAAGAACCAGCACCAAGAAACTTTAATTATGCTACATAAAGAAATTGAGCAGCTCAAGCTTTTAAATAGAGGTATGCTGGAGTTTAGTTTAATTTAGCTACACACAATGCATAATTATCTCGTGGTGTACAGGCACTTTAACAATAAGAGCTCACTGTCCCACTCAAAAGTGTACATGTGTATTTGTTTAGGCTGAAAATGAGATAGCTTACTAATTTAGTAGCCACAAATTCTGTTTATCAGCTCTAGTAGTCTTCAAGCGTACTAATGCTCCAGTGTCAGCCTATAGTTAGCTTTCATCGAAGAAAATACCAATTAGGTATTAGCTTCACATAGCTAGATAAACATGGCACTTCAGAAAAGGCAAATAAATAAAGTAACAAACAAAATTAGCAAGACATTTAAAAAAAGTTAGGTTACATGCGTAAGGAAACGTGTCAGGTTACATGTGCAGTACTCAAAATTACATTCGCTGACAAAAGTATCGGTAATGTAGTTTTGATTATTTAATAAAACTTACATTATGATTATAGTCCACAGTAGCCTTGCACCAATAACTTTTATACATGAACAGAGAACCTGGTAGCCCTTTCTCTGCACATAGTCTGATTATGAGAAAATTTGAATATTTCCGTACACTTTACTGGTGACGTGATGTGTGCTGAATCAGCAAATTTTGATTCACTAATCCCTAAGTTCATTTTAAACCACTGCTAATTTAGTTGCTTATTCTAGATCGGAACTTCGCAACTCCGCTTAGTTAAAAAGTTGAAATTTGTTTTGTCAATGCTCTCTCTGCTTCTCGAGTTTTACAAATGATATAACAGGAAAAAATACAACAGGGCTCTCTTCTTTGTCTTTGCCAATTAGAATTTGGGTACAAGGCTAGGCTAGGTGCGTGAATACAGGAACGTGCAATGACCATACCAAATGGAAATGGTGCAAGATGTGTAAGACTGCAATTGTTTAGCTCTAAGTCGCTAACTTGCCTCATGTAACTCCTGCACAATAACACTTTGCTGTAGGCAGGAAATACACATGGAGCATTTGTATTGAATTGCTCTATCTGCTGCCAGTTCACTGCAAAGCTAGAATTCAAGAAGAAGCTTTAAGGCAACATTTCTTAAAGTATTAGAATACCTTCTGAAGCATTATGCAGGCAATACACAATGCTTGCACTACAGTATCCAGCTTGGACTAGGCTTTAATAATCAAGGATAGTGATGTTATAGTTACATGTGTGGAGTAAAGTGTCATGGACAGGGTTATGCATGTACATGCATAGGGAAAATTGTCCTGTTCAATATGTAGGACAATAATTCATAATCTGAATTGCATTGTGACATATCATTCAATTGATGCAATTGTGGAGTAGGCCTAAGTATAGCCAACTATATACAATCATTTAACTACTAACATAGCCCCACCCCCCTTTATTTCCAGCGCCAATTGGGAGATTGCAACAGTAGCGATATGCTCAAGTGCCCATGTGAGACTAGTTGAGTGTTAGGTGATAATTAGGGTAGGTTCAGCCCCGCCAGTGTCTTAGGATATTGGCTGACATCTTCAGTACAAGAAATAAATTTAAAAAAACTCCAAAGAAACAAATGTGCCCACATGTAGCTCTACCAGGTGTGACAAATGCCTTCCACAGTGCCAGGTCTTAGAATGTAGTGGGATATCTAGCAGTGCTGGATGCATAGACGTCTTAGACGGACCAAAATATTGGTGAGAAGATGATAGGAGAGAATTAGCTGACTGAGCATGTGCAACAGGATCATTATATGATGATCCTGTTGCACGTGCTCAGTGGCACTGGAACTCACACAACTGAGATGAGATCTCTATAGCTGAGATTGGGGTCTCTATAGCTGAGATGGGGTCTCTATAGCTGAGATGAGGTCTCTATAGCTGAGATGTGGTCTCTATAGCTGAGATGTGGTCTCTATAGCTGAGATTGGGGTCTCTATAGCTGAGATGTGGTCTCTATAGCTGAGATGTGGTCTCTATAGCTGAGATGGGGTCTCTATAGCTGAGATGGGGTCTCTATAGCTGAGATGGGGTCTCTATAGCTGAGATGGGGTCTATGTGTGAGATGATGTCACCCATGTGTGTATGTATGGAGTGCTGGTGTTGCAATCCAATGCAATTGTGTTGCTTAGGTCAATGTCCAAATACTATAGAATTAATTAGGTGTCACTGTGGATTGAACCTAGTACCACTTGCTTAATGCAGGAGTGCTTTACTGCTCTGGAGCTATGACATCAACCATCAACCAAACAAGTGTCCTGGGTTCATCCCAGTGATAGTCAACCATCAACCAAACAAGTGTCCTGGGTTCATCCCAGTGATAGCCAAATTTTCTTTTAATTTTGTGTTGTTTATAAAAGGACAGAGAATATAAAATACCTTGTGTGTGTGTATGTTTTGTGTGTGTGTGTGTGTTATATTTGATTCAATTACATGCTGTGTGTGGATGAAGTGGGAGGGGTCTTAGTTGACAACATCCATGGATAAATTGAACACAATATTTTGTGAATTTCACAGCTATAAAGTCTCTTTATTCTCAGCTATCCTTCTGTAGTGTACACGAATGTGTGAAGTGATTTAGTAAACAACTTGTGTGGTGGATGCTGTTTTGGAAACTTGATAGTAGAAGTGAAATTTTCTACTCATTACATGAAACTGGTGCAGTTGAATTAGAGTGTGACTACCAGCTTCTGTGAACAGTTTGCTCTGGCTAAATTAGTTGTATGGAAGATTTGTACAGAATCTAGCTGTCAAGTAGGAGCAAAGAGAAAGTACTAAAGATTGTGTGTGTGTGTGTGTTTTTTTTAGTTAACTGGATAATCCTTTCATACTCCACACAAGACAGGGAAAAATATGAAGAAAAAAAAAACTATATTAAAATATTAAAAATGTACACAAGTGATAATATAGTGCAAGATTGACCAATCATTAAGACCATCAGCTTTGCACAGTTGGTTTTAATTGTTGGTGGTTAGGAGTGCAACAAAAAAAATCGTATATTAGCTTTATACAATACAAAATTAAACAAATACTTTATGGCACAATGTTGGTTCTGTTAACACTCATTTACAAATGCCATCAAAGTTGTTAATGAGTTGGTTACCATATGAGGTGAAGTCTAAAGCTAACTGTGGCTGCCCGTCTCTAACGGTGGCTGCCTGTCTCAACGGTGGCCGCCCGTCTCTAATGGTGGCTTTCTAATGGTGGCTTCCCGTCTCTAACTGCCCGTCTCTAACGGTGGCTGCCTGTCTCAACGGTGGCTGCCCGTCTCTAACGGTGGCTGCCCGTCTCTAACGGTGGCTTTCTAATGGTGGCTTTCTAATGGTGGCTTTCTAATGGTGGCTTCCCGTCTCTAACTGCCCGTCTCTAACAGTGGCTGCCCGTCTCTAACGGTGGCTGCCCGTCTCTAATAGTGGCTGCCCGTCTCTAACTGTGGCTGCCCGTCTCTAACGGTGGCTACTCGTCTCTAACTGCCCGTTTCTAACTGCCCGTCTCTAACTGCCCGTTTCTAACGGTGGCTTCCCGTCTGTAATGGTGGCTGCCCGTCTCTAACTGTGGCTGCCCATCTCTAACAGTGGCTGCCCATCTCTAACAGTAGTTGCCTGTCTCTAACAGTGGCTGCCCATCTCTAACGGTGGCTGCCCATCTCTAACTTCCCGTCTCTAATTGCCCGTTTCTAACGGTGGCTGCCCGTCTCTAACTGCCCGTCTCTAACAGTGGCTGCCCGTCTCTAACGGTGGCTGCCCGTCTCTAACTGCCCGTCTTTAACTGCCCATCTCTAACTGCCC
>WLWD01005106.1_pt1 | contig 15921 bp, 14 predicted proteins | sample 6712731 | NCBI WGS metagenome assembly WLWD01 (sample SAMN12718690, study PRJNA576275) | sponge metagenome | isolation source: marine sponge | host: Mycale hentscheli | place: New Zealand: South Island, Marlborough, Capsize Point | collected 2014-11-01
AGCCCCTGCTCAACCTCGACGAGTACTCTATTGTGGAGTACAACAAGGAGATCCCATGGGTCCTTTAGGCTTCGCCCTCACTCTCCATTCCTTGATTAAGAAGCTACATTCAGAAGTACCTACCCATAGACTAAATGTGTGGTACCTCGACGATGGCACTTTGATGGGCTCCCCGGACGCTCTTGCCTCTGCCCTCGCTTTCGTCGAGCGGAAAGGTCCCTCTCTAGACCTGTTCCTGAACCGGAGCAAATCACTCCTATTCGTCCCAGAGGAGGCAGACTTGTGCCATTCAACCTTACCCCCTGATATCCCAATCACCCGGCGCGGCTTTTCCCTCCTTGGCTGCCCAGTCGGACCCCCTGACTTCTGTGATGAGGTTTTTTTCAACAGGATCCAGAAGGTTAAAGCCTCCCTTCATGCTCTGAGTGACTTTAAGGACGCTCAGCTCGAGTGCACTCTTCTCCGTTCCTGCTTAGCCCTCCCAAAGATATCCTTTATTTTGCAAGCCTGCCCCCCCAGTCACCTCCATAACTCCACTGCGGCTTTTGACCTTGTCATTCGCAAAACCCTGGAGTCCATCCTCGGGGGACCCATGTCTGACTGGTCCTGATTCAAGGCAACTCTTCCAAGTAGCCGTGGTGACCTCAACTTGCACTGTGCCTGCTTTCCTAGCCTCTTGCTCCCAGGCTGGGCCACTGGTTGAACAGATCCTTGGCCTTTCCCCAAGTCCCGGCATCCTCCCGGAATCGGTAGTACCAGCCTTAGCTTCTGCTGCCGCTCGCTCTGACTGGCGGGTACCTTGTGACATAGATGTTCCCCTCCGTCAGAGGATCCTCTCTCATGCCATTGATGAAGCTACCTTCCAACAACTGCTGGTTTCTGCTCCCACTACCCGCTCGTGTGCTCTAGCTCGCTCCTCTAGTCTGCCTCATGCTGGAGATTGGCTTAATGTGATCCCCTCCACCTCCTTGGGCCTCCATCTGCATGATCGTGAATTTCGATGTTGTATAAATTATTGGCTTGGTGTCCCTCTTCACAGTATCCCATACTCCTGCCCCGAATGCCAGTGCTCTGCTGACATCTTTGGAGACCATCAGGTCGGGTGTGGTGGTAGTGGTGACAGGATTACTCATCACAACTCTGTTCGTGACGTCATATTCACCGCTGCACAGAGTACTGCCCTCGGACCTACGAAGTAAGTCCTTGGCTTAGTCGCCAGCTCCCAGACCCGTCCAGCCGACGTCTACCTCCCTCATTGGACCTCTGGTAGACCTGCGGCCCTCGACATCCACGTAATCAGCCCTCTCCAGGAACAGCTGGTCGCTGAGGCTGCTTTCACCCCAAGTCATGCTCTTCAAGTGGGAGTCCAGTGGAAACTGGCCTCCAACCTCCCTTCATGTCGTTCTGCTGGCATTGAGTGCATCCCTGTAGTTGCAGAGACTCTGGGCGGCCTGGCTCATGACACCATAACCATTGTCAAAGACATTTGTAGAGCTATTTCTGACCGTGGCTATGGTATAGATCTTCATTCCAACACCAGGCACCTCTTTCACAGCCTAGCCATTTCACTTTGGCGCGGGAACTCTACGTTATGGCTCCACCGGTTCCCTACCCTCCCTCCTTCCCGAGATGAGGTGGTGTAGCCCCTTTTATTTTTATTTATTTTTGTACCTTTTCTTACTTTGCCTTTGTGAATATTCTGATTGACGTTTTATCCACAAAAAAAATTGTGTATGCCGGTGTACGCATACGCAATTTTTTATTTTTTTTTGTCAGTATAAGGAAACGTTAATTATAAGTGGCAATTCAATTTATGTATTCTCAATTTCTGGTTCAATTGCTTTCCTGAAGGCAGCCCAGTTCAACTGCCAGTTTCTCTGTGTGTGGAAGGCTTTACCCTCCAGTATTTTAGCACTAGTTAAGTGGAGGTGAATTGTAGCTTACTATTAGCATAAAAAACTCAATGTTTTGGTTAGAGCCATAAGGTTCCTTTTTCTAGTCCCACTCACCTATTATTATTAATTTGTTTGTATTTTTTTTGTAATAGGATTTTGGTTTACTAGCTTTACTCATACCATATCAAGTATCTCTATAGTGGTTTCACTTCTGGTAAGACTGTGTGGGTGCATTTCCTTATTTATTCAATGTTTAAGCAAACATGGAAATGCATGTATGATCTTTACTAATTAAACACAAGGTCATGTCAACTAAACTTACGATATAAAACCTCACAATACATTGCTACTGTTGATATGATCTTGAGGTGTGTTGTGATTTGAATAAATAAGGAAATGCACCCACACAGTCTATGTACTTTGCTCTATTTCAATTGAACAGAGATTTCCCCCGTACAGTTTAGAATCGGCAAATTACCCTTTGTACAATAATGCTATAAAATATTTCTCGATTCTACCAAATAAGCCTAATTTTGCTACCAAATATGTTACACAAAAACAAAGACATTAAACCACTTCATTAGAAATTTGTCTAAGCTTTACAAGATTAGCTAACTCACCTTAAAGGAGCTGGTAGGTATTACTGTAACATAAAAGTGGGATGTGCTCAACAGCTAGTTTGGCATAGGGACCTGCTGTTTGACTTGTATAATGGATGTGGATTATATGCTGAGTCAGCAGAACAAGTGCCATGTCACCTCCATTGCATGCATTTGACCTTTCCCACGAAGTGGTAAAGGGTCTGACTATGTCAGACTACAGCTACAAAGAAGATAAGGTTCTTACTATAATACATTAATGCAATATTTAACTAACTGGTACAATAGATCAGCATTAACTTTTTTCTTCCCAAAATTCTTTCCCGAAGGTATATTATTTACTCTATGTTTTGTCTGAATTCTTTTATATTTCTAGACTGAAATGATGCAATACTGAGGACTAAATATTTCAAACAATAGTTGTATTGTAGCATGACTAAAGCAGGGTCTTTCTGCTGAAATTGACAGAGGTAGAATAAGAGTCAATGTCTACTTGCAAACCTTAGTATCTTGCCATTCCACCATGTACTAGCTTATTATACTATCATCTGGCTACACATGCTCATTAGCTAACTATTGAATAAGTTGCCTTTTCCAGCAAATTTCTCAAAGCTTTCAGGTACCTAGCTATAAGAAATGTAGCCTAACCACCACTCTCTGTCCAGGCCGGACCTGGACACCCTATCATGGACTTATCTGTGTATAGAACTAACCATGTGTGTTTGTGTTTGTGCTTCATTCTTCCGACTATGTGCAGATTATATGTAATTTTTACCTCATAATCACCTCATTCGCCCACCCACCATTATCATAGTGTATATATACCTCCCTCTGTCTTTTGTCTATTACTTCTTTTTTTACTTTTCCTCATCTCACTGAGATTGAGTTGTTGAATGAATTATCAAAAGTGAACTGTTTGAAGTTAGAAAAGGGAGTCTGGTCCTTCGAGAAGAGATTTGCCTATTTGTGTATGTTGGAGTTACGCCCGAGAGTATCGATGTCAAGATTGTTCATCTCTGGCGTACTACTGTGAAAGCTGCTGCCTGGCTCCTTTAGATGGCGTCTCCATTCCTATTACCCATAATTGTGGTACAGCGTACAATGAGAAAATTACTGTCGTCTCTTTGAAAGGTAAATATATGTTGTAATGTATCCGCCACTGTAATTAGCTATTTGTTTTCATTGTCATGGGGGGGGGATGGGGGGGGGACCCTGAGCTCCCCCCCCCCCCCCCCCCCAAACCTCTGATCTCCCCCCCAAACTCATTTCTTTACACAAACTTTTATAATAAAATAATATACCAATTACAGTCTAATGCGCCTATTTTTTTCTTTAAAAATGTCCAGAATTTCATTAAAATTAACTTCACTTAAGTCTGGGCCTTCAATGGCAATTCTCATAAGGTGAGTCAAGACAAGCGATTCCTTAGCCTGGTCTTTATCATCTTCATGTGACTAAACGATCTTTCGACGGTTGCTGTTCCAACTGGAAGTGCTAGTAAAATTTTGGCCAGATTATAAACTTCTGGGAAAATTTCACTGAAAATTCTCCGCCCCCCCCCAAACTGAAAATCCTGTATGAAACCCTATACGTCATAAACTTACCTGTACTGTGGAAATGTATTGGTCAACACTTTATAGATATCCTAGTCCTGCAATGGATAACACCACACCCCATTATAATTATTTCACATGTACATATTAAAACATACCTGGGGCTGCTGCTTTCCAACACACCGCAAAAAGTTGGCAACATCATGCAAAGATGTCTGACATTCACGAACCAGGTAGTGAATAGCATTCATGAGTTCCATGGTGAATGCTAGTTTGGGTCTTGTCGGAGTTGCTGGCCATAAACCCAACATAAGCAACCTCTTGGACATTGACAAACACCCACATGATGTAATGTAGATTCCATGATGCTGGCCTCCCCCCCTCCCTTGTATGAAACTCTGACGTATAATGGGAGAAATAATACACATAGTTATATAGGTGTTTCAGGAATGATTTAGATTTCACTGTGTATTCCAGTCCAAGGAGATGTCCAGCATGCCCCAAGGTCAGGGAAGAAGCAGTTAATTGTAATTTATCTCTAAATGAATGAATTGTTATGTGTTCAGTATTGATTATTGCATAAGTCACACGACTAATGATTATCAATGATTGTAAGCTAGTCAAAATACAGCATGATGGTGAACCTATCTTGCTGTTCTGTTTTATCACAATGATTAATTTACATTATATGTGTAGGCCGGTGAAACAGATTCAGTATTTTTATCAATGGATGCTAACTTTAGGCTTTGTCGACGTGGCAAAGCTGGCCGTTTACGTACAGAAGATAGTCCTTTGTTGAAGAGTACATACTGTCTTCCTCAGGGTGATGTTGACCAATATGTGGCGAGTAAGCAGAAAGTGGACAGCATGCCAGGAAAGGTGCTAACTATAAAACTTTTTTTAAGGTAATAATTGAGATTAATTTTAATAGACTCAGTGCAGTGACTTTAAGGCTGGAGATGCTCTGCGGTCAAGAAACTGTTATCATGCACTAGATGAGACAGCCGTGTTTGGGGCAATTTGTCGCCATGACTTTCCTCTTCAGATGTTAAGTCTGAAACATGGTGAAAGGTATGATAACAAGTATGTTGTGTTCCTTTTATTATTATCTTAATTATTTTGTAGACTGGCATATGCTGACTATCTGCTATCAGCAATGATTGATCAGAATCGCTTACCAAACACTGTTAATGTGCTATATGACATCGCTTGCAAGTTAGTGGCTCATTGGAAGGTATGATTTTTTTGTTTTAAAATGAAAGTCTTATATGGTTATTGTGTTTTTACCAACATCTCCTTGATGTGTGCAATGTTTCAGTGCCCATCTTCCATAGCTATGCTCACGAGTCGGCATGTCAAACGTCTTACAATCCAAGAAACAAGGAAGGGGTGGGACTTGCAGATGGAGAAAATATGGAGAGGCTATGGTCCTACCTGGGTAGTTTTTGTAGGATGTCCAAAGAAATGTCAGCTGCAAACAGAACAGACCTTCTCAGTGATGCATTGCACCACTAAAGGAATCTAAACTAGGTATGTGTGTGTGTGTGTGTGTGTGTGTGTGTGTGTGTGTGTGTGCGTGCATGCTCCTCCATGATCCATCACCTCGTCGTGGTGGAGGGGCTTGAGTATACCAATGAACCTCAGAGCTAAGTCAACTGTCAATAGTATTCCTGGTAAGGGTCACCCATGGTGAACAAGTTTGAGGGGGTGTTCCAGACCAAGTATGGTCCAACCAAGCAGACTGGAATAGGGAGGTACAAGCCCAGGCCATCGCCTGATGGTGCCACTTGGACCCACTTTCAGTCTGTTCAGCTACGAAGGGTTACCCTCCTAGCTTTCAATCTGCACTAGAGTGGGTTGTCTATCCTGTAGCTCAGTGCTGGTTACTGGCTGACCAGAAGACTCTGCTTGAGGTATTTGTATAAAATCCATATAATCTCGAGTTTACATCCTCCTGTGCAGAGCTCAGTATGTGGATGCTGGTGCCAGTAATGTGATGTGGGTATGTCTGTCTTGCTTCCCCCTATCGTGGGGGTCCACGTGACCAATCATTGGCAGTGGAAGATCAAGTCGAAAGTCGTGTGTGTGTGTGTGTGTGTGTGTGTGTGTGTGTGTGTGTGTGTGTGTGTGTGTGTGTGTGTGTGGGTTGATGTGCTTGTCAGTGGGTTTATGTCTGTGCTTGGGTACACACACATCCACACGAAGGGTTTTCTAATATGCCAAGTTAGGGTAATTTATTTCAATATTCCAATACTTCATGAAGATTTGTGTTTGGATTTGTATAGTGAGATCATGTGTTGATCGGTTTGTTCGTGCGGACAAGCAGTTTTGTGAAGCTGACAAGGAGATTACTAACACATTAGTAGCTGCTGGTCTCTCTAGTAACGATGCACTAACATTGTTAGATCTACTCAGATCAGAAGACAGAGGAAGGAAAAATACTAGTCGGGATTCAGATGTGTGTAAGTACTGACTTTTTTTGTGTGTATATACATACATGTGAGTTTTTGTTTTTATTATTTTAGCTAATCAGAGAAACTGGAGTGTTGAATATGTCAATCTTCTTTCTAGTTTGAGCAGAGTCAGGTATGTTACACAGATTACTGTTGTCTGAAGTGGCACCATTACAAGTGAATGTGTAGGGAGAAGTGGGCTGATCTGGTCCAGATGTTGATAACTAGCCAGGTGTCCTCCCAGGCTCTGTCAGAAACTATTGAACAACTTAGCAGGCAAGTGGTGTGAGTAGTGTGTGTGTGTGTGGGTGTGGGTGTGTGGGTGTGATTAGGGGGTGTGTGGGTGTTTTTTTTGTTTTGTTTTTTACTAATTTGTCTTCTGCAGGCATGAAAGTGACATTTGAAGGTGGTTTGAGGTGAGGCATCAAGTGCATGTACGATGGGAACCGCAGATGGAGGAGTATGAGGAAGCTTTAACTGAAGAGTCAAATGATGGCTGCTGTTAGAGAGCGAGTGTTCTATCTTACTACGCTTAAACATCATGCAGGTATTATAGATTGTTTTTTATTAGGTATCGCTTATCATTATAATAATTATTATTTTCATCATTACAATATTGTGATTACATGAGCTTGACACAGCAGCAATTGTACTTTGCAAGTTAGAAATATCACTTATGCTCCAGTATGTAGTTGCATATGGAAAAATTGCTTGGATTTTTTTTTTAGTCGATTGAAATAAGAAATATCATGCAAGTTTGTTCTAGTTGTAATGAAATAGAGCTAATGTTACAATGTAGTAATGTAGTTGCTGGCCGATGGTCATTTGACTAGATGAATTTCAAATGATACTTGACAGTATGCAATGTTGTAATTATGCTTTAGGTTTGTTGTTGTTGTTCATTAAATTTACGTTATGTACACACTCTCTGCCTCGTCCAATTGCTGGTGAAGTTTCTGCACTGCTGCTTACTCGCCACCTCAACTTTGAAAAGAAGAGAGCAGAGCATGCACTTGGCATTATGGCCAATGCATATTGGAGTAACACCTTGGCTCCTACAGCCATCAAGGAATGTCTAGCAGATGTTAAATTCCTGCCTCCCGTCCAACCACTGTTGATAGACAGTCTACCTGCAGCTACACTGATACCAAGCAATTCTGACAGTGATGATTCAGTTCATTCCGACACCATTTGCAATATCGATGAAATTGATACTGATTCTGATTCCGATTTAGATTCATATGCTTCAAGTGATTCTATTATAACCAATGTTTTGTAACCAAAAATAGTATTTTCCTTAAATTATGATTCTCAATATTAGTGCATCTATGCTGATCAAATTTCAATGCATGGGAAAATTCAGATAGGTGAAATCCATAGAAAATGGTAGTATTAAACTTTTGATGACCTCGCTATCCACTGAGTTGGGTGCTTGTTGTGCACTATGGGGCTGGCTCATATGGGTGTTGCCACTCTTGTGCCAGTGATTTGAGTGGAGCTGCTGTGGATATTCTAGAGAGGCATGCCACCCTTATTGCTAATTGCAAAAGTAGTGCCAGTAGAAGACATTAGCAGCATGCAGAAATCAATAATTAAATTAACCAGCAGGTGATATAAGCAGCAAAAAAGGATTGCTTGGCTGTGGGGGCATGTGGTGTATCCCCAAGCACACAAGAAGACTCCCAAGGGTACTGTGTATTTGCACCTGTATCTCTTTCCATTTGACCTCCAATGATAATGCTAGGATATAAAATATCAACCCTTTATATTGTGGTATCCATATCACTTCATTTATTGCTCATAAATAACATCACAGTTAGGTGGTTCCAGGATTCTGAAAGCTGAACTTCAGATGAGCAAAATGCATACCAGATAGGGTCTATGTTGCAACTGAGGATTACATTTGATTACAGTTGAACTCAGTATTGAAATGATTAAAATCCTCCCCTAACATTGGATGGCAGTAACACATAACTTATATTTACTGAGTGTGAAGCGTGACTGTGATTATAGCAACATTAAGATTGGATCTATACGTCTAAAAATACATCTGAACTCTACACTAGTGGCTACTGATCTTGTTGCCCACTGTCCACAGAAGCAACATTATCTTCACCTTCAGCTACACAAAGAAACGAAAATGATTCTCCACAGAGGCTATAGTGGCTCTGTTTGGAGGCCCTACCAGAATCAGGCCCTGTTACTCAATACAAAAACTAAGGCGCTATGTTCTAAATGAGAATTATGGCATTAATTACACTGTGTCACCTCATGTTTGTGAAAGATCCAATACATTGTTTAATCAAAATAGTTTGTTTTTGTTTTTTTAAACCGAATTTGTGTGTAACAACTGCTACATGATCCGAATAAATACCACAGACAACATTATGAACTTGAGTAGCTGCACGTGTGAGAAATATTACAATGAGAACAATCCAGCTATTTTTATCTAGATAGCGTACAAGTGTACTTACCACACATGTATTTAAAAAAAGTATCTTCTACTGGCCTCTTCCTTTCCTCTTCACACTCAAGAAAGCCCTGAACTGTTTCTGAGCTGCACATCACTTTGTGGTCCCCCGTAGATGTGTTCAAAACCAGAGTATAACCTTCATACCCCAATGCTGGTAAACTCTTGAGCTAAGGTAAACAAACACTACGAATAACTTCACAACAATATTTTTCTTTTAACTTACATTTTCATTTATCGATTGGGTTAAGTCCCTCACAAGCTTTTTCTTGGGGACATCCGTCCATGTACTTGATTCACTTGCTTCTCCTCATCTGCTAAGCTGGACCACTTCTTGGACAGTTCAGACATCACAGCACTTTTGTCTACTAACATAGCAAAAATTACTACACACAACTAAACAATTTAAGATAGCTGTTGATACTGACCTCCCGATAACTTCCGAGCTTCAGCACTGCAGAATAGTTGAAAACCACTGCGTTTTCGAGGCTTCTTGACTTTCGTGCTAAATGGAAGTATAAAAATTTAAAAAAATAAATTAGTCCAATTGGAGTTAGGAGCAAACAATGAAAACATTGACCCTAGACACACCGTTAATTTCAATGAAAACTTCTGGACTAATGGTATATTATTCCATGCCTATAACTTGTTTCATAAAAAAAAATATCAAAGGAGCAATAAATGACTTATTACCCTTGTTGTTTAATATGGGGCTGATATTTTACTCTCATGCCATATTTTCACTCGCCTTCGGCTCATAAAAAAATATTTCGCATGGTCGCAAACATTTCTCTATATTGTACTCTGACCCATGCAATAAGTATTTTATAAGACTTAAACTGGCAGGGATTCATACAGAGGGGGGGGGGGGGGGGGGGGGGGGGGGGGGGTGATATCCCCCCAAACACAAAATGCTCCCTAATAGAAATAAAAAGGTCTCCTCTCCCCCCTTCATTGAAATTGATTTGGCTTATACATTTATATTTACACTATGTCACCACTCATCAGGAAGACTGTATAAGAAGAAATCAGTGGTTAGGTAAAGGGTCTGCATTTGCATAAATATTCCAACATTTCCCCAATTCCAACATCCCCTAAACAAACTTGCCTTCACTTGAGCAAGTGAAGGCAAGTTTGTTTGGGGATGTTGGAATATTTATGCATGACTTTTGTGCCATTACAAAAATGGCACAAATTAATCGGCCATTAATCGGCTGGCAAATGCAGACCCTTTACCTAACCACTGATTAAATTATTCACCCAAGCTGTTTCTATGCATTCACTGAAGTGGGAAAGTTTGATAACTTGGAGTATATTCCAGTAGGTATGGCAAAAATGAAGAAATATGGCCTTCGAAACCCTATCATTGAAATTGATTTGGCTAAGGTTCACACGATAACTTGCACAGACCAGAAAGCAAATCTCTACAACAACCATCATAATTGGAACAAAATGACCAACCAGAATAGAAAAGTGCCTGTAAAAACTGCTGCCCCCCAAGAGTAACATTCGAGATAGGGATAACTGTGTAGTTACCAAGTTGCCAATAGAGTAAATTACAATATCCCTCAAAGTAGTTCAGCTTCTATGACTATTTCGGCCAGTGTACACGCAGTTTAATGCCAATGGTTGTGTCTCTGGCATGCGCATAGACTTAAAAATAATATAGAATATCACACTTCATAATATTAGAACAGATACTTATGTACATAGAGAGTGCAAATGGTGATGAAATAAATACTTTTAAAAATCAAACCCACTAAGGGTTGCTATGATACAGTTGTGAGTTCTATAATGAAGTGCCTCTAGTAGAGCCAATTTTAGTCCAAACATCAGACATGAAATAATCAGGAAACTCGAATTCTCCCAACTCTTCTAGGATGGCTTCCGAAAAAACACACTGGTCAGTCGTATTTTTGGCCATATCAACGATAGTTTGTGCTACAAACAACAACAACAACAACTCAATTTACTAAACTACATGCTGCTGAAAAGCTATAGATCTCCTGTTACTGAATAAAACGACTACAAGAGACTAATTAATGTACATGGCATTAGCACGTTGGCAGCACGGTTATAATAGAATTATCATAAAAACTACAACAAAACAAAAAACAACAAGAAGATACTGGACTTGTCAATAGAAACAACACTCACGTAGTATTTATAACACAATTTACTTCATTTCAGCTATAATATGACCATGGAGAAAATCAGGCTCAACCCATGGTCCCCGTCTGTCCAAGTTTTATTATTATTATTATTATTATAATTATTATTATTATTATTATTATTATTATTTTTTTTTTTTTTTTGCACTTATGCGTATGTGGGCATACCATTACCAACACACACGACCTAATCGCTTCAGTCTACAGGCTTCTTTCATACATTTTGAGAAGTAAATTGATATTTTCTCAACAAACACGTGCGCTGTGTAGTGCCCTATTTTCTTGTGCACAGTCACATATCTTGACACACAGAAAAAATCCCAATGTTGACTCTTATCAGATTTCAAATACCAATAAAGCCTCAAAATTCAGTTTAGCTTACCGAGTTCAGTGTCTCGAATTCCCATGAAACTCTCCAGCAAGTCATCCACTAGTTCAGCTGCTTTACCTTCCCACGCTTTCTACAAGGAATTATGAAATCAAAAATTTACTTGAGATACTGGGAAACAGGAAAAAATAATGCAGAAAAAGAGAGATAATAAGAGAGAGAGGGTGAATGAGAAGACATTATGGACAGGTGTGAAGGACAGCATTGATTAATACTAAACTACATTTTGAAGCAAATATATTTGGTGATGGGGAAAAAGCGTTTGCTAGAAACCCAATATATTTAGAATAAAGGATCTAGAAGAGAAAGCTGAAAATTTACTGGCACTAATTCCTTGAAGTGTTGCATTCGAATATAAAAATAATATCCCTAATAATCATTTGGTCTCGTAAGGGGCACTATGTTTTGAAAAAAAATTTTAAGGCACTTTAGCTTGGGGTGGTGAAACTTGAGATACAGAGGATATGATCTTCCCCACTGCTCATAAATCTTTATAAATAAAAAATTGTTAAGCAAAATAATAACAAAACAACAAACACTTTATGGCGACATAAGAACAACAACAACAATACTTAGAGACATAGCAAGGTACTGTAATTATATAAATAGTAGAAGATGAAAGGAGAAGTAAAAATAACAAATGAAGAGGGACAAGTATACTATAACACTTACCACTTCTTCCACCACAGCTGCCCCATCTCGCTTCATCTTCAGTGTGGCTCTCCCTTCTCCTTTATTAACTGCTTGCTCTAGTTTCCTGCTGTCCCCTTCAATCACAGAAGTCACAGAAGTTCCACCTTTAGATCTAGGACCAATTGCATCTGTAATAGAAATACAGAGGGGGGGGGGGGGGGGGGGGGGGGGGGGGAGGGAAGGGAGGTTTAGACTCACTTTTACTATGCCTTTAAAATATGGAATATATAATTGATTATTATATTATACATTTACTTATTTTATCTTGTCATTTTTTTTTCAATAAAGGGATGCCATTTTATTCTTCAATAGATAGATACTGTGTAAATATTCTTTAAGTAGTACTTATTCTTTTGTTAGTTCGTTTAAACAGCTTAAATAATTAGATCTTTCTAGAAGTGATCATATTAGAATGAGCCTGTCACATCGAAATTTATCGTGACCTCATTTGACCACACCTTCCAATAGTTTGCCTAAATCCAGACCGTCATGTCGTGCACCTGAACGAAACCGTTTTATTTTGCACGTACTGATACACTTTTCAGTTATAATTTAAAAAATTCACCAGTGAAAATTTTAAATAAAAGGAAACAAAAAAAAAGTCCACCAATTGTTTTGGCTAAGGATTAAATATGAGAGCTTAAAAACACAACAACTCTTTTCTAGGCTTCAAATATTTACTGAGGTAGTCGAACGTGACAGCTATACGCTGCCATGTTGTACCAGATCCAGCAGTTCAATAAGACACTGCCAGTCAGAGAGCTACATTAGCTTCAATAACACGTGAAGCCTTGCCAGTTGAATTCAACACATGTCAACATTAAAACCCTTCACTGTACTGGGCCTTTGTGTGTTAGTGTTTATGATAGCTTTTGTGCGTTGGTATTCGCTAAGAGTTGATATCAAAGAAGCACAATTGCTGTGAGACTCAACAAGCAGAAACAGGGTTATAGGAAGCAGCTAGCCAACAACTGAATGACCAAGCCACACCTCCTAATTTATGATACTTATTGTTTCTATGACAAAATGGTGCTCGGTTTTTGTAGTAAAAATAATCAATGACACTGAAAAGGTGAAGGTGATTTCATTACTGGTACCATGGTACGTTCTAACCAATCAAAAATTAGTTTTTGTGTTTCTTATTATATGGTACAAGTTTTTTTGTTTTTTTTTTTGTTTTTTTTTTGTTTTCCTTCACTCCTCCAGTATGAGATTTACACTATCCTCGGGACTTCAGCCATCGGTTGTGTGAATCCCGTATCGACCTTCATGTCGTGGTGTAACCTATACATATTGCCGAAGGGCATTACATATTGCCCAAGGGCGGGGTCTGCTAAACATCACACTTCCGTAACTTACACCCAATAGAGTAACTAGTGATGTGCTTGAGCACAAATGGCGAGCGAGCCTAAAGACTATACTGTTTTTATATGAATGATTTTGACTTCTAACACTGAAGCTACTGAAAATAAGGTCCAGTTTTTAAATTTCGCATACTTGGTAAATGAATTTCAGTGCCATAGTGACAACTCTGCAACTGCTTGGATGAAGGAAAAAAAACAACAACAAAACAATACACGTTATTTAAAAGTTTTCTTTGTGATATTCTTTAGCTAAGTAGTGGTTGTAACACACAATGCTTTGACACAGCTGGACATGCACCTACACAGACTTACCTTCGCAGTAGTCTAGTGGACAATGTATTTTCAAGTAAATACTGTTGCGCACGGCTTATAGCCATGACAAAGAGAGCATTGACTTACCACCGCCACTAAGGATTCTCAGAGCTCGTTAATTGAAAAATACTGGAACTGTGAACGCTTTACCTAACTTACGTAATTAGAAGCGCGTGCGAAAACAGAGGTCTCACGTACCCCATAAACAGATAAATAAATAAATATAGCGAAATCTCGATTGTGTTACCCCTGAGAGTGTCTCGCTCGCTTCGCTCGCTCGCCAATAAATACCTAATTACTTCACTGTCAATCTCAACACATTTTTGTCAGTTTATTACATAAAACCTGAGGACTACACCTTACCAAATGCTTTCTTTGGTTCAATAAAATTGAGAGTTATCTCAGTGAATTGCGGCAAGTCCTTGAGTAGTTTGGCCACCTCGTAGTGCCTGGAGCCCACCATGCTCCGCCCATTAATAGCCTCGATCATGTCGCCAATATACACCTCAGGAAACCGGGCCATAACACTGCCTTCTCGCACACGCTTAACGAATGCGTACCCCGCCCCATTGTCGGTGATGGTCAGTCCCAAGGACGAATCCGTCTTATTGACGGTGATGATTTTGGAAGGTCCCTTGACGTGAACGAAAATGAAGTCTTCTAGCCCGATCTGTCCTCCCAGAAGCCTCGACATGTCTGCCTTGTGAGTGTTCAGAGTACAAAAGATGATCTAAGACAAAAAGTACACATTGAACAATAATTTTGTTTACTTGATACCTGATTAGTTGCATTAAGGCACTGCCTTGCTGAGCTGGTGTGAATATGATGTTCTGTTCTAGGGTTTTGACACTTCTAATGTTACAAGTTTCCCTAAGACCAAAGGTGTGAGAATTTGTATTAAAACATTCTCAGCCATTTGTACATGAAACTTAAACAGACCCTATAGCTACAGATGTTGATTATAAAAGAATATCTATTTTCATCATATTTTTTATATTTTGACAACCTTCTATCTTGAAAAAAAAAAAGAAGTTTTAAACATTAAAGAACATGTAGTAGTAAAAAAACATTTACTGAAACATCTCTTTATCGTCTTGAGAGAAGACAGTTAGTGTATTACAGGATGTTTGGCTAACCCTGTCATTGTACCATTAACTGTTCCTGAATGTCAATTAAGGCCATATGATGTGTCATCTTTCCAGCTGGGTTGCCAAGTGGCCCCGGTTGGTATCCTTGGCAATGGGACTACTTAGGCCAGTGTGTGTACCTGTCTCTGACCATGTTTGTGTGTATGTACGTATGACCACTTGGGTGGGCTGTCCACTCTCTTTAACAATTTCTCGTTTGAAAGAAGTCATCTAGAGAGAGCTAATGATAGCACTTCATTTTGCCATAAACTAAGAGCACTTTAACTCAGTGCTAACTCTGTGATTGTTTTTAAAACTATTCACGATATATATATTTTTTATTGTTGTGTGTGTGTGTGTGTGTGTGTGTGCATATGTCAATGGGTACCATTTACATCATCTCAGCTATGTTTTGTGTACCCCAAACCCTAACCTCCCTTGAGGTTTTAATATTCTTTTTTTTTTTTAATTAGCCGCAATATTTTATATTTATACTAGCGGTGTGCTTGAGCACAAATGGCGAGCGAGCCTTAAGGGGATTCAATGCCATAGTAACCGCTCCCCGCAACTGTTTGAATTGAAAAAGAAGCAACAAAATCAAGTCACGTTATTTCAATTTTTCTTTGTGATATTCTTAATAGTAGTTGTAACGCACAATACTTTCACACAACTGAACATACCTACGCAAGGCTTATACCTTCGTGGTTCGTCTAGTGGACAATGAATTTTCAAGTAAATACTGTTGAGTAGGGCTTATAACTGTGACAAATAGCGTATTAACTTACCACCGCCACTAACTCGAATAGAAATGGAGCTCCCATAAGTTTTTGAGTTTTAACTGCACCCGCAAAAGAATTCAAAGCGGTAAACAATTCAATTTCTAAGGTGATACGGGT
>WLWD01000636.1_pt1 | contig 15912 bp, 7 predicted proteins | sample 6712731 | NCBI WGS metagenome assembly WLWD01 (sample SAMN12718690, study PRJNA576275) | sponge metagenome | isolation source: marine sponge | host: Mycale hentscheli | place: New Zealand: South Island, Marlborough, Capsize Point | collected 2014-11-01
CCCCCCCCCCCCCCCCCCCCCCCCCCCCCCACTCACACACACACACACCTCAAATAAACTACTCAAATGCAACCACAGGTCATTGAATTTATTATAAAATAGCTGTATTAAACTATTGTTTATATCCTCTACGAATTACCCTTACAAAGAGATAAAGGGTAGCCTTTGTTCACGTTCATAGATTTTATAATGCCCTCAGCATCATCAGCGCACTACAGGTTTTTGTTGTTCAGAGTGACGGTAACTATAACAACAGTCCACGCCTGCCGAGTGTGCTTGGACTAGAACTCCCTGCATCAGCGGTGTTAGTGTGTGTGTCCTATCTATGGTGTGTCTCAGTGTCAGTGACCGTGTGTGTGTGTGTGATTGTCGGTTGTCTGCTGTGCTGTACGAAAGCTGAACTGAATCTGTTTGGTTCAAGTGGCTGGCTCGATATAATCATGGTAAGTGGGATTTTGTTTTTTGTTTTTGAAAACATTTCTGTTGCTAGATCTAGAGTTAAACCTGTGCTCTCATTATTTGGAGTAGGTATTAGTAATGATTATACTAAAGGTGTGCTTGAGCAAAAAACCAAGCATCCATAGTCAGGTTACCCAGATTGTTGTAGATTAATTTTTACTTATAACACTCCAGGTACTAAAAAAATGTTGAGGTATGTGAAGTATGATAAAGGGTTTCAATGCCATAGTTACCATTCGCCCCAACTGTACTGCTATAGTAGCCGAAAAAACTGTGTAAAGGCAGGCCAATGTAACCACACCCACTTAACCACACGCACTCATTAATTAAAGATATGAGTTTGATTAATAGAAATTAAATGTAGTGGTTTCTTTTTATCAAAACACAGTTCACTAATCCTATGGATCACACATAGTTCAAACCCTATGGATCACACATATAATTCAGTTTGCCAGTGAATCAGTCAGTCAGTTTGTCTGTTAGTGAGTGGGTCAGTCAGTCAGTCAGTCAGTTTGTCAGTGAGTCGGTCTATCAGTGAGTCAGTCGGTCAGATAGTAATGCTGAAATTAGTGTATCCAACAATTGGGAACACTTGAAATGGTTCACAAGTGTGTGTGTGTGTGTGTGTGCATGGGTGCATGTGATTGTTTTTACTCATTATCACCATATTATTGTGACCAAGGCCAAACTGACACTCTAAACCTGTTAACGTGTAAATGGCAGATAAATTATGCTTATCCTTTACACCGATGCAGCTTCTTTTTTTTCCCTGCAAATTTGCCTATCAACTTTCTCATGAGAGATCAGTGGCACTGTTCCTTGTACTCAAGCATTTCAAACATAACTAAAATACCTGCCATCTTTAGATCACGAGTGATTGAGTTATTATGTTCTCTAGCATATATCTATGTTACACTGAACTAAACAGCAGCATTGTAGTCTGGTGTCTGTGAACCAATGCCGCAAGTCAGAGCCGATACTCCCACCCAGTGAGTGGCAACTATCATGACTGTATGCTATAGTCCTCAGAGACAGCAAATGTCCAAGTTCTCACCTATGTGAGTCTGGTGATGTTGTGGTACACAGTTACCACAATGGTTGTGGTTTCACTCTATGTGACTCCACTATATGCACAAAGTCTGCAAATGTAATGTCATGATCCCAACAATGTTCAGATTGTGCGGTGGTCATTGCTGTAGATAATCTACGCATTAGCTTAAAAAATACTAATAAGTAAGACCTTGCTGATTTGAATGTAAACATCAACAATAAGGAGCATATAACAGGTAAGAAAAGCTTGCCGATCACCATAAAAATGCACACACTAAATAATTGTGATTATCTATGTTTATCATTATCAAGTTAAGGGTGTATCCTATAAAAAAAAAAAATTTATACTATTCTGCTACGTTATCATAGATTATTATAGTACACTGTCACCCATGACTTCATAGTGATTATAACATACTGATGATTCCTAATAAGGATGAAACAATCACAGCATAATTGTAATTTCAGTGACTATTTAATTTGGGTCAGAATTAGGGGGAGTGTTGTGTACATATGTACACTCACTCCAGATGTGAGAAGACAATATTTGGTGGTCTGGTCTGTGGTGGAGGTGTAGTCTATAACCACAGTTGCCCAGAACTTTAAGGTAATTTATTGCATGTTTTAATTAAATTATGCCCACAATTTTTTCCATGTATATTTTAATTTTATTTGTGTTTAGTGAGAAAGAGCAAAAATAGAGAATCTGTTTGTTTGTGTGTCATGTGTTGTGGTTTCTAGTGTGAGGAATAATTTTTCAGCTAATTATAGTATGGTTAGTCTGGAGAGGGTCATTCAGCATAAGAGGTCATAAAGCATAAAGCTCCCAAATTGCAGCTATTTGAGAGTGTAGCCCCCCCCTGCCCCATTGCTGCTAAAAAGGTGAATTCCTAAGTCATAATTTTAGTACTGAAGTGGCCATAATAATGAATTGTGATAAGACTGTGTGGGAGGGTTTTCCTTAATTTGATACTTAAGACGTGAAAAATAATACTACATGTATGTGTGAAGGATAATTAATATAACTAGTGATGTGCTTGAGTACAAATGGCAGCTAGCTTAAAAACTATACTATTTTTATGATTTTGACTTCTAACACTGAAGCTACTGAAAATAAGGTCTGAGTTTTTTAATTACGCATACACGGTAAAGGGATTTCAGTGCCATAGTAAGAACTCGCTGCAACTGTTTGAATTGAAGGAAAAATCAACAACAAAACAATACACGCTATTTAAACGTTTTCTTTGTGATATTCTTTAGCTAAGTAGTGGCTGTAAAGCACAACGCTTTGACACAACTGGACATACACCTACACGGGACTTACCTTTGCGGTTAGTCTAGTGGACTGCATTTTCAAGTAAATACTGTTGTGTATGGCTTATAACCATGACAAAGAGGTCTTTTGAGAGGTCATTCCAAATTGCAGCTGTTTATGAATGTACTCCAAGCTTTGTGAAGTGTAGCAAGACTGTGTGGGTTGTTATGCAAGCCTTAAAAACCTTTGTGTGTAATAATGGTCAATAATCTGTTGTTGTTTGTGTGTGTAATTGTGTGTATGAACCCAAGACATGTTAAAGTTGACAAAAGATTATATTTTTTTAATCAATACTGGACTGTCATGATTTGATTTTCCAATATCTACTATTAAAACAATTCTTGAAGTACTTGAGCTCAGGCTTTATTTTCACTTGGGTCTGGCTCATGAAAATATATTTGCCTGCTTGTGAAATTTTTTGCCATAATCACACTCTGACTCATGTGTGTTAGGTGAAGGAGGTGAGGGTTGCCAGTAGATTAAGTACAGAGGAGAGGAGTAGCATGGGTGGGAGATCAGTTTACCTCAAGTATATTTTTGATTTTTCTGGCTTAGCTAATGTTACATCTATATTGAAGGATCTCTTGTTTAAAAGGTGTATTATTTTCAAGGCTGGCTGGACCTGCTTCAACTGGACCCAGGGAATGTACATCTCCATGTAACCAGTATGGTCATCTCATTTGTATGAGGTGGGGTATACAGGTACATGGATGAATTCATCAGGACAACTCAGGACAATGGTTAATCACGTTCATCTAATTTCTTATGCACAGTGGATATCTGTAAGCTCTCAAGAGCAAATAGATAATAGAGACTTCTGCACTTGGTAGGTGATAAGGTCAGAATCTGTTGATTTATGTAGTTTAGATGATACTTCACAATTAATTGATACAGAATTATTATTTAAGCATAAAGGAGTAATGATTATGATAATATGTGACAGGATCTGAGAAAACAGCCCACTTGGAACACTCCATCAAAATTTTATTTTTGTATTTGCTATGTACTCCTTAAAATTTCCTTCAAAATGAGCCATAAATAATTAGCAGGCTATCAGTAGTTTTCGAGTTATGAGCCGTTAAAGTTTCGCCTGTTCTACCGCGCTAGCTATTTCGGAAAAATTGAGAAAAACGCGTTTGAAAGACCGCAAGAGAAAGGAGTGCGGCATTTCTAACGACATGCTCGCCATGAAATACTTGTCGTTGACACTTCAAATTTAGTCAGAAGGTAGGCAAATGGTTTTAGATTGGTATGAACAAATAATTTTTTTCCCCAATTTCTATGCCCAACTCGATGTTTTTACCTGTATCTCCATTTCATGTTTTGCGCGAAGTGGGCTGTTTTCTCAGATCCTGTCACATATGATAGGGCAATGGCAGATAATAAATTTTGGCAAGCAGTACAATTTTTATTACATTAGGACAGGCATGATATTACCTCAATTACCATTTATTAAACTTCCTTCCTAAGTCATCTTCATGTTGAAATCAACCTCTACTTTATTCATCTATTACTGAATTAGCTACTTATCCCCACCTCAGTATCAATGATTCTTTATTTATAATGAAATAAAATATGTAAGAATACTGAAGATTCATCAAGTTTTGTAACAAAATTAATACTAGATGTAAATAATTAATATGAGCAGCAATAACAATTTAGTTTTACTCAGGAAGTGGAATGATAACCTTCACTTTTTCATTGTTATGCATTCTTACTCCATGGGCACATCTGCACACTATTCTGTCAATAGGTATAAAAGAGTGGGAACCTGATGGTTCACATGCTGTATCACACCATATTTCAGCTGGCTTTCCAATATCATAACATGCAGGATGAAAGGAAAGCCATGAACTGAATGCAAATATGTGATTTTTGGTTAAGTTATTATCCAAATATTTTATGCAGTAATTAATAACTTTCATGTAGTAGTGAATGTTGACTGGTTGAAGCTTTGTATTAGTGATAGGTAAGTTAGACATAGCCGGTGTTGCTAGTTGGGAGCCATAAAGATTTTCATCCCACTTAGCTAAGACCACTACAGGTATACTTTTCTTTCCTGCCGATGTATATCGTATGTTATTCAGTTTTATATTTCTGTATTTGTAATAAATTGAATTCACAGTTATTTCAGAGTCTAATGGTAAGCTATCAAGTTTGCTTATTAAGCAGCTCAATATATCACATTCAAAAGCATCTAAAAAAGCTCTTGAAAATTTCCAGTCAAGCTTTGTTTCCTCATATTGAAAAACAGAACCAACTTTTTTTTGTGTTTTAGTATCTTTCACAAGATGTTCAAAATTTTCTGCAAACAATTCTGGATATTGAATTGAGGAGGCGAAGTTATCTCGAAGAAACCGGTCCATCAATTGAGCTTCTATACATTTGTTATTATTGGGCTGTTTGCCTGTACCATTAAACCTTTCAAAAGAGAAGCACCAATATTCTGGCAATGGACCATAATCTAGTATATATGACTTGTTTTAAGTGGGCGTGCATGTGCATGTTTGGAGTAACAACAGATGGACCAAACAAAGCTTCCACTTTATTACAAAATTGAAGGAGGAGGGCATCAGCTAAATTGACATCAGATGGAGATAAATTTTGCTTGCACAAAATTCTGCAGCTAAGGACAAAATGTCTCCAGCACTCCAGCTGTTCCCTTGGAATTATATCATATAATGCTGGAATAGAATAAATAGTGATCCAATTCTTGAACTGGTCAGCCTTGAAGCCACTAAAACTACTACCTATCTTTCGTGGGATTCTACCCACATCTGAAGGAACCACTATAGAATCAACAAATTTTTGGATTTCAACAAAATGACTGGTTATCAAACTTCCATTTTTTATCCAAATATTAATCATCTGTTTTCCTGGCCCTGAATATAAATTATGCATGGGATCAATTACATGCATTCTTACAGCATCAAAATAAGGCAAGTCAATCAATATGATGTATCTACAGCCTAGTTCAGATTCTTTTTTTTCTTGGCTCACTTTAGTTTGACATTTTTTAATGGCTTGTACATTAGCTCTATGAATTGCATTATTTCTTATGGGCCATGTGGACCGACGAAATCCTGAATAATCCATAAAACCTGCTGTTCCAGGAAACCTCTTCAAACACTTAAAACAGCCCAATGCTGCACTATGTGATAAAAATCCACATGTTTTTCTTGTTGCAGGCAAGTCGCATGCAACACAAAGAGGAGCACATCTAATGATTTTTTCTTGAATTTTATTTTTGATAGCAAGCTTCATTGTCTGCCCTTCCCAAAACAATTTTAACTCTTGAACTAAGGGTTGTAAAAATGTGTTCATATCATGTTTTGGTTCATTAGGACCAGGAATTATACCAATCAAAATAATGTTCTCACGTTTTGTTCTTATTTGGCGAGGGAGGTTCATTATAGTCAAGTATATTACACCCACTGAATAAATAGTATGAGTAAAAGGTTGAAACCAGTCAATGTTCAACATTAAACACCATGCAAAAAATATGTTATACTTATGTGAAACCACGTATGTATAACAAAGTTATACTAGTAGTATACATACCCTATGTAATCTTGATGTTTACTTGTGGAGTATAACAGAAGTATACTCCACTTTAGACAGCCTAATGTTTTAACCTGGTGTGTATACTAAATGATGCTCAAGTCCAATGTTTTAACCTGGTGTGTATACTAAATGATGCTGAACTTTATTTTAATGGGAGTTGTTTACAATTGATTTCAAGATACATGGAATTGATTCAAAATGGCAGTATTGCAAATTATTGATTAATGAGTCATGCTGTAGTTAATAAGTTATTTACAAATTAAACTGTAGCATATTCTCTTACCAAAATTTGTAAACCAATTGTTTTTATTGATTGATTGATTGCTTCATTCATTCATTCATTCAGTCGATTTATTTATTTTATTTATTTGTTTATTTATTTATTTATTCATTTATTTATTTATTTATTATTTATTTATTATTTATTTATTTATTTATTTATTCATTTACTCACTATTTAATTCAATTTTTTTTATAATTGTTGGTTTTTCATAGATAATTATATATCACAACAAATCTAACAATATAATAAAATGACAAATAAGTAAGCAAGGCAAAAGATCATGCAATTACAAAAATAAATAAATAATAACATCAATAGCAACAACAACAACAACAATAACAATAATAATAATAATAATAATAATAATAATAATAATAATAATAATAATACAGTGGAACCTCTCTACAAAGGCCATGCTTGGGGTCAAGTCTTTTGACCCTTGTAGAGAGTTTGGCTGCTTTCAGAGTTTATTTTTTTTATTGTAGTAGATCACTGTGTTCCATTTACGCTGGCTGTTGTTAAGAGTCAAGTTGTTCTTCAGAGTCCCTTTGTAGAGAGGTTCCACTGTACTAATAATAAAAGTATAATAATAATAATAATAATAAAAGTATGAATTTAAATAATTAAAAAAAAAACTATTATTTTTATTGACTTTTATTTTACCTACACAGTCTATGACATCAAAATGTGTCCAGTTACATTAGCTCCTTCATGACTCAGGCGCAAAGGTTTCTTGGAGCTGCTCTGGGCCAGGGAAGATCGGTCTGCTGAAGAACAGAAGATAGAAATATCAATACATATGGCTGCCATTAACCCTGTCTAATAAGGAGAGGGAAAAGGCTATTTATAATATAATACTTACTACAATAAATTTCAGTTATAGCTGCTCAAATGCTTTACTGGGCACCACTGTCTCCTAATTCATAGATTAATTCTAATTAATTCTTTGTACATCTTTTAGACATACCTTTACTTGGAATGCTTGATTAATTCTGTTATATAATTTGGATTGTACAATCAAGGCTTTGCCAGTTTGGTTAAAACCCCTTACCCAATAACATTATTCAATGGGTAAGGTATTTCCATTACAAGAAGCAATTAATTGCGGTGACGACCCTGTTCCTTCTTTCCACCTAAATAGAAGGTTAAGAGCTCCATCAGCTTGACTATTTCTTTCTGTAAAATAGACTGGAGAATCTTTTAAAGGTCTGCCTAAACTAGCAACTTGTGACAAAATCGATCCCTTTATTGTAGTATTAGTTGTATCTATGATTCTGGATTCATTACAAATAATGAGTTGTGTTGGTATTCTTGCAAAGTAGTGTGATGTAGCTTTCCAACAATTGGTATTTGGGAGAAGAAAAATATAATGAATATTTGTCAAATTTGTTTTCTCGATATATGTGACGTCATGTCACCGGTGCAGTCCATTTCATGTGATAGAGAGGTGGATTTTTTTTTAATGCAGTGACTTTGTTTTGCCCATGCAAGTTATCTTATATCTAATTGAACACTTTCTATTGTTTAACACACATTTGTTTTGACTCCAATGTGAATCCAAGTTTAATTAGTTCTAACCAAAGTACTTTCCTGATCCATTATCAAGAGAAGATAAAAGGGTCGGCTACACCACAACAAATAGGCTAGATAGTCACTATGCAAATGAGGCATAAACCATCTTTTATTATTATTATTATTATCATAACTTTCTCATACTATTAGTATAAAGAAGAGTAAAGGAAAGCTCATATATGTAGTATACATCCAGCTTATAGCACTGCTTCAACAAGCATGTTATACTTATACAGTAAACCATATGTAAAACTATGATTTACTCAAGTTTTACCAATGATTTACTATTTAGTATACCCTAGTAAGCCATGCAGTAAACTCTAAACAGGACCACTTTTGCCACTATGTTTTACACATAGTTTACGGCAGTTACACTTCCCCAGTAAAACATTGGTAAACTGTAGTCTGCACAGTAAATCTTGTGGTAAACTATAGTCCACTTCAATCTGTATTTAAGGTTTTACTCAGTTTTACTATAGTAAACATTGCCAGTAGCATTAAATATTTTTAATTAATTTTTTCTTTGGCTGACACAAAAATAATGTTTTAAAAAAATGATACATGCCAGATTAATTTATTATGACTGAAAATGATGGGTTCAAAAGGCATGTTTATTTTGTCCAAAAGTTTGCAGGTTATCTTGTTGCTGAAACTGAATCCAATCATAATCTTGAATCCGAAACCTATTGTAGGTAAGGAAACCGCTAGGTAGTCACCGGAGATTGTAGGCACACGAGAAGTTACTCATACGCACCAGTAAAACCCCAGGAGCCGCCGCCACCAGAGCCCTCCACCTTAGTTCAGAGTTTTAATTCTGTTGATGAGAACTGATGATGCGCATGCGTGGCCGGGCTTTTATGTCCGTTTTGGCCACACACGCGTGTATACAATGAAAACATGATCCACCGAACACCCGGGGCACAACCAAAATAAATACACACACAAACTGACATAACAAGCTGCTAATAATAAAATAATAATTTACATGACTAATGACACACACATAATAGGTTCCTCTTGCTCTTCTCTTTCTTTTCACTTCTTCTCTTTCTTTCTTCTTGTGGCCACACCCACACCTATGATACAAATAATACAATTAAAACACACTGAGCGCACTAAGACACACTGACTGCACTAAAACACGCTGACTGCAAATAAAACACACTGAGTGCACTAAAACACACTGACTGCACTAAAACACACTGACTGCAAATAAAACACACTGAGCGCACTAAAACACACTGAGCGCACTAAAACACACTGAGCGCACTAAAACACACTGAGTGCACTAAAACACACTGAGCACACTAAAACACACTGACTGCACAAAAACACACTGACTGCAAATAAAACACACTGAGTGCACTAAAACACACTGAGCGCACTAAAACACACTGACTGCAAATAAAACACACTGAGTGCACTAAAACACACTGAGTGCACTAAAACACACTGAGCGCACTAAAACACGCTGACTGCAAATAAAACACACTGAGTGCACTAAAACACACTGACTGCACTAAAACACACTGACTGCACTAAAACACACTGACTGCACTAAAACACACTGACGCACTAAAACACACTGACTCTGACTGCACTAAAACACAAAAAACACACTTACTGCACTAAAAAAACACACTGCACTAAAACACACTGACTGCACTAAAACACACTGACTGCACTAAAACACACTGAGTGCACTAAAACACACTGAGTGCACTAAAACACACTGAGTGCACTAAAACACACTGACTGCACTAAAACACACTGAGCGAACTAAAACACACCGACTGCACTAAAACACACTGAGCGCACTAAAACGCACCGACTGCACTAAAACACACTGACTGCACTAAAACACACTGACTGCACTAAAACACACTGAGTGCACTAAAACACACTGAGTGCACTAAAACACACTGACTGCACTAAAACACACTGAGCGAACTAAAACGCACCGACTGCACTAAAACACACTGACTGCACTAAAACGCACCGACTGCACTAAAACACACTGACTGCACTAAAACACACTGACTGCACTAAAACACACTGACTGCACTAAAACACACTGAGCGCACTAAAACGCACCGACTGCACTAAAACACACTGACTGCACTAAAACACACTGACTGCACTAAAACACACCGACTGCACTAAAACACACTGACTGCACTAAAACACACTGACTGCACTAAAACACACTGACTGCACTAAAACACACTGACTGCACTAAAACACACTGAGCGAACTAAAACACACTGAGCGAACTAAAACACACTGACTGCACTAAAACGCACCGACTGCACTAAAACACACTGAGCGCACTAAAACGCACCGACTGCACTAAAACACACTGAGCGAACTAAAACACACTGAGCGAACTAAGACACACTGACTGCACTAAAACGCACCGACTGCACTAAAACACACTGAGCGCACTAAAACGCACCGACTGCACTAAAACACACTGACTGCACTAAAACACACCGACTGCACTAAAACACACTGACTGCACTAAAACACACTGAGCGCACTAAAACACACTGAGCGAACTAAAACACACTGAGCGAACTAAGACACACTGACTGCACTAAAACGCACCGACTGCACTAAAACACACTGAGCGAACTAAAACACACTGAGCGCACTAAAACACACTGACTGCACTAAAACACACCGACTGCACTAAAACACACTGAGTGCACTAAAACACACTGACTGCACTAAAACACACTGAGTGCACTAAAACACACTGACTGCACTAAAACACACTGAGCGCACTAAAACACACTGAGCGAACTAAAACACACTGACTGCACTAAAACACACCGACTGCACTAAAACACACTGACTGCACTAAAACACACTGACTGCACTAAAACACACTGAGCGAACTAAAACACACTGAGCGCACTAAAACACACTGACTGCACTAAAACACATCGACTGCACTAAAAAACACTGAGTGCACTAAAACACACTGACTGCACTAAAACACACTGAGCGCACTAAAACACACTGAGCGAACTAAAACACACTGACTGCACTAAAACACACCGAATGCACTAAAACACACCGACTGCACTAAAACACACCGACTGCACTAAAACACACCGACTGCACTAAAACACACTGACTGCACTAAAACACACTGAGTGCACTAAAACACACCGACTGCACTAAAACACACCGACTGCACTAAAACACACCGACTGCACTAAAACACACCGACTGCACTAAAACACACCGACTGCACTAAAACACACCGACTGCACTAAAACACACTGAGCGCACTAAAACACACTGACTGCACTAAAACACACCGACTGCACTAAAACACACTGACTGCACTAAAGCACACTGACTGCACTAAAACACACTGACTGCACTAAAACACACCGACTGCACTAAAACACACTGAGCGCACTAAAACACACTGACTGCACTAAAACACACTGACTGCACTAAAACGCACCGACTGCACTAAAACACACTGACTGCACTAAAACACACTGACTGCACTAAAACACACTGACTGCACTAAAACACACTGAGCGAACTAAGACACACTGACTGCACTAAAACACACTGACTGCACTAACACACACTGAGCGCACTAAAACACACTGACTGCACTAAAACACACCGACTGCACTAAAACACACTGAGTGCACTAAAACACACCGAGCGCACTAAAACACACCGACTGCACTAAAACACACCGACTGCACTAAAACACACCGACTGCACTAAAACACACCGACTGCACTAAAACACACCGACTGCACTAAAACACACTGAGCGCACTAAAACACACTGACTGCACTAAAACACACCGACTGCACTAAAACACACTGACTGCACTAAAGCACACTGACTGCACTAAAACACACTGACTGCACTAAAACACACCGACTGCACTAAAACACACTGAGCGCACTAAAACACACTGACTGCACTAAAACACACTGACTGCACTAAAACGCACCGACTGCACTAAAACACACTGACTGCACTAAAACACACTGACTGCACTAAAACACACTGACTGCACTAAAACACACTGAGCGAACTAAGACACACTGACTGCACTAAAACACACTGACTGCACTAAAACACACTGAGCGCACTAAAACACACTGACTGCACTAAATAACACACCGAGTTTACTAAAGCAACATCAAGTATACTAAAACACACACAGTATACTAGTACACTACAACACACCCAATACATATAGAACACTGAACTTACTTCACTGTTCTTTTTAGCATGAGCCACTAAAATTTCTTCGGCAGTAGTTTTCGGCAGTATTTAAATCAATAAATAATACTGAAACAAGAGAAATCATGGCATTGATATAAAGTTAAAATCTCTTACATTCACTCGTCTACCAGAATGGACTAGACACTAGCGTCTATAATACAAAATGTTTGAATTTGATGATATAAAGCTGATGACTTCATTATTGTGGGCGCAATATAAAACTCTCTCATTATTTTGTTTCAACATGACTGCCATACTACCACAATATGCTGTCTTTAAGACTCCTTATGTACCTCAGAAATTTAATTATTATTTAAGTTTTTCACGCTATCTTTTTTCATGTTTGGAGAATTATTAATTCAAGACCATTGTTGCAGTATGATTTACAAATTCAAGTATTAGCTGTAAAAAAAAAAGTCATCTTTCTTTCAGTTATTGCTCCTTCAACCAAGTAGAATATGTTAAAGTACTAAGACAAAACTCATAGTGTAATAGAACTTGTGCTTAGTGACTGATTAAACTGAGAGGGACATGACATTACAATCTGCACTTCTATTCAGTGTATTGAAAATGCATATTTCTCATAAACATTATTTAAAATTACATCTGAAAATGTAACAATATAAACAAACAAATTAACCCCCCACCACCCGTATGTATAAAGTTCATCAAATAATTTAAGTAACTATAAACGAAAACACTCACCTTTTATAATTTGATCCTTCAGATAATACTAATGAACACAAGCCAACACTAGCCCAGCCGTCCGCCAATACTGATGAACACAAGCCAACACTAGCCCAGCCGTCCGCCAATACTGGTGAACACAAGCCAACAATAGCCCAGCCGTCCGCCAATACTGATTAACACAAGCCAACACTAGCCCAGCCGTCCGCCAATACTGGTGAACACAAGCCAACACTAGCCCAGCCGTCCGCCAATACTGATGAACACAAGCCAACACTAGCCCAGCCGTCCGCCAATACTGGTGAACACAAGCCAACACTAGCCCAGCCTTCCGCCAATACTGATGAACACAAGCCAACACTAGCCCAGCCGTCCGCCAATACTGATGAACACAAGCCAACACTAGCCCAGCCGTCCGCCAATACTGATGAACACAAGCCAACACTAGCCCAGCCGTCCGCCAATACTGAACACAAGCCAACACTAGCCCAGCCGTCCGCCAATACTGGTGAACACAAGCCAACACTAGCCCAGCCATCCGCCAATACTGGTGAACACAAGCCAACACTAGCCCAGCCGTCAGCCAATACTGATGAACACAAGCCAACACTAGCCCAGCCGTCAGCCAATACTGATGAACACAAGCCAACACTAGCCCAGCCGTCCGCCAATACTGATGAACACAAGCCAACACTAGCCCAGCCGTCCGCCAATACTGATGAACACAAGCCAACACTAGCTCAGCCGTCCGCCAATACTGATGAACACAAGCCAACACTAGCCCAGCCGTCCGCCAATACTGATGAACACAAGCCAACACTAGCCCAGTCGTCCGCCAATACTGATGAACACAAGCCAACACTAGCTCAGCCGTCCGCCAATACTGATGAACACAAGCCAACACTAGCCCAGCCGTCCGCCAATACTGGTGAACACAAGCCTACACTAGCCCAGCCGTCCGCCAATACTGATGAACACAAGCCAACACTAGCCCAGCCGTCCGCCAATACTGATGAACACAAGCCAACACTAGCCCAGCCGTCCGCCAATACTGATGAACACAAGCCAACACTAGCCCAGCCTTCCGCCAATACTGATGAACACAAGCCAACACTAGCCCAGCCGTCCGCCAATACTGATGAACACAAGCCAACACTAGCCCAGCCGTCCGCCAATACTGATGAACACAAGCCAACACTAGCCCAGCCGTCCGCCAATACTGCTGAACACAAGCCAACACTAGCCCAGCCGTCCGCCAATACTGATGAACACAAGCCAACACTAGCCCAGCCGTCCGCCAATACTGGTGAACACAAGCCAACACTAGCCCAGCTGTCCGCCAATACTGGTGAACACAAGCCAACACTTAGCGTGCCAGCCATCCGCCAATACTTATGAACACAGGCCCAACACTACCCAGCCGTCCGCCATACTGATGAACACAAGCCAACACTAGCCCATCCGCGTCCGCCAATACTTATGCACACAAGCCAACACTAGCCCATCCGTCCGCCAATACTATAACACAAGACAACACTAGCTTAGCCGTCCGCCAATACTGATGAACACAAGCCAACACTAGCCCAGCCGTCCGCCAATACTGATGAACACAAGCCAACACTAGCCCAGCCGTCCGCCAATACTGATGAACACAAGCCAACACTAGCCCAGCCGTCCGCCAATACTGATGAACACAAGCCAACACTAGCTCAGCCGTCCGCCAATACTGATGAACACAAGCCAACACTAGCCCAGCCGTCCGCCAATACTGATGAACACAAGCCAACACTAGCTCAGCCGTCCGCCAATACTGATGAACACAAGCCAACACTAGCCCAGCCGTCCGCCAATACTGATGAACACAAGCCAACACTAGCCCAGCCGTCCGCCAATACTGATGAACACAAGCCAACACTAGCCCACCTCCGCCCAATAACTGATGAAACCCCAGCCAACATAGCTAGACCACAGCCGTTCCGCCAATAACGATGAACACAAGCCAACACTAGCCCAGCCGTCCGCCAATACTGATGAACACAAGCCAACACTAGCTCAGCCGTCCGCCAATACTGATGAACACAAGCCAACACTAGCCCAGCCGTCCGCCAATACTGATGAACACAAGCCAACACTAGCCCAGTCGTCCGCCAATACTGATGAACACAAGCCAACACTAGCTCAGCCGTCCGCCAATACTGATGAACACAAGCCAACACTAGCCCAGCCGTCCGCCAATACTGGTGAACACAAGCCTACACTAGCCCAGCCGTCCGCCAATACTGATGAACACAAGCCAACACTAGCCCAGCCGTCCGCCAATACTGATGAACACAAGCCAACACTAGCCCAGCCGTCCGCCAATACTGATGAACACAAGCCAACACTAGCCCACCCGTCAGCCAATACTGATGAACACAAGCCAACACTAACCCTGCCGTCAGCCAATACTGATGAACACAAGCCAACACTAACCCTGCCGTCCGCCAATACTGGTGAACACAAGCCAACACTAGCCCAGCCGTCCGCCAATACTGATGAACACAAGCCAACACTAGCCCAGTCGTCCGCCAATACTGATGAACACAAGCCTACACTAGCCCAGCCGTCCACCAATACTGATGAACACAAGCCAACACTAGCCCAGCCGTCCGCCAATACTGGTGAACACAAGCCAACACTAGCCCAGCCTTCCGCCAATACTGATGAACAC
>WLWD01003639.1_pt1 | contig 15895 bp, 9 predicted proteins | sample 6712731 | NCBI WGS metagenome assembly WLWD01 (sample SAMN12718690, study PRJNA576275) | sponge metagenome | isolation source: marine sponge | host: Mycale hentscheli | place: New Zealand: South Island, Marlborough, Capsize Point | collected 2014-11-01
CTGTTTCTCTCTCTGATAAGTAGTAGCATTGCAGATGATATCTACCACCCCAGTTGAACAAACATTTCTGGCCATATTTCTAACCACTGTCAAATTAACTTAGTTAAGAAATATCTATTATTTTTCTACGGATATAAGTAATAGAACATTAGTCATTAGTAGCCATGCTCTTGATGGAAGTTAAGCTTTAACATTTGACCTTTAGGGGAAAAAATATGCATTACATTATCCATAAGTGCCTATAAGCACTTTTTGTCAATGAATGGGTTATACAAGTCAGTGTAGGTTTAAAAGCAGCCAGTCTGAAATAAATTAAAGCAAGAAAAGTTGCTATGACTAAAGTTATTAATTCTGATTATCTAGAGTAGACTCAATATATCTGTCTACATGTGTTTATCGGTTCCATTTCTCAATTAAAATTTGTATAAGCCTTCAGGACAAGCAGAATGGGTTACTCTAGATTACATGTGAATCTGTAATCCAGTGAGTGGACTGAAAAAAACAACAGAAACATACTTGGCTTAAGTCATAGGATGGACAATTTCCGTTATAAATCACTAATGTAATTCAGTTCCCTCTTTACAAGCCTAATTGTAAAGATTTCGAAGGTAATAATTGGATTTTGCACAAATAACTTATAATTTTGTGAGATTGGAGATGATGAACTGGTAAAAATAGCACAGAAAAATACAATTGGAATTATACAACACATCAACAAGAATGAAAATGTGTTGCAAATGGATTGCATGCTTAAAGAAATTTTCAATTTTTGCTCTGTTGAGTATGAGACTGCAGCAAACGGTATTACTCAACAGTATAAAGGAAAAATGTGAAGGTCTTGGAGATCGAGGGTTGTCTTAGCTCAGTGGTTAGAGCACTGGTGGTTGAAGCCAGTGGCCCTGCGTTCGATTCCTGGTTACAACCAAGACGTTTCATCTTTTTCCTTTGCTTTTTTTCCAGACCCCTTTAGGTGAGAAAGTTTCTATCTAGTTTGCATGAAGGGTCAGAACTTGATAATTAAGTTTAACTATTATTAGCAGAAATCTTATGGAAATTTTTATTTAAGAATAATTTTATAATAATGAATTCATTTGACATTTATGATTATGAAGTTAGTTTTACCAGCTAATAAGGTGAAAGTAATAATTGAGGAGGTCTAAAGAACAGCAAAAGTAAAATGTGAAAAAAAAATCTCAGTTGTCGCCGGGGATTCGGAACAAGGACTCCTGGCTTTAGCCACTAGTACTCTGGCCACTGAGCTATGGCAACACACAACTTCCAAGAAGTTCACGTTTTGCTTGCTGCAGTCTCATACTCAACAGACCACCAATTTGGTGCTGTCAGAGCACATTTTCGAAGTCAACAGGTGTCAACCGGAAACAAATCTCCCTCCAAAGTGGTCAGTTAAGTACTAGACTGCAGCAAGCAGTACTACTCAACAGTATAAATTGGTATTCATGGGTTGTCGTAGCTCTCATAGAAAGTAGCATATTTACTAATAGCACAACAATTCAGTATGCTTTCTTTAAGTTTAGCTGTATGACAATAAAATGATGAGCATACCTTTTTTTAAGCATTCCATACCATGCACATGATAAGATGATGAAATAAATGTAATCAAGTACAGCCATACAGTTGATTGTGGAGCCTACATAATTACAAAAAATAAAGTATTTATATTATAGTGACCAAGCTATGTTAGTGACTAATTTAACATAGAACTTAGGTTTCACAAAATAAATTTTATACATTGCAATTCTGATATGGAAGTTAGTTGATCAACCACACCTCCAATGCCAATGTAGCTAGTGAGTGGACAAAGAAGTATTTTGAAGGGTTATATTATCATTCATTTTCTACAAATGGACAGTTTATTAAAGGCTAAAAATAACATTCTGTGGTTGTTCAGTATTATTGAACATTAAAGTGTCTATCGCCTTAGTAACATTGAAGTTTTAATCACTTATACTTGGCACAGTTAAACTTAAAGGCATATTGAATAGAAGTACTGCAGTCACTTTGTAAATAATAGTAGGACGGTATGATGCATTGCAGTATGACGGTACAATCATTAAATAAAACATTTTTAAAAAAAGAAGATTTTTACAGTGTTTTCAGAACTGAGGGATACAGACAACAGTCATTTTTTATTGCTTAATAGGTGAGTTAATGTAATTGTGCTGAAACATAGAAACATATTGTTCGACACCAGTCGAACTCCCCTTAATCCGCCCCTGGTGAAACTAATGTAACCTAAACTAGTGGTAGAGAATGATAACTGAGCAAGATAACTTGTCCTAATACATTCTTACTTTACAATACTCAAGCATCACTGTGTGGTGGGATACTTACTAGTTCCAATATAATGTGCTAGAGTAATCCTTGTGTCCAACACTTGATACATTTGCAAAAAAAAATATGATTTTAATTAAATGTGTGGGTGGGCATGTCCGACCACATATAACCTCCTTTCCAATAATAATTGTCTTTACACATGATTAATGAATTTTTTATGCATCTAGTATTTCAGACTGAAGAATATAATATATGTGAATGTATGTACGCGACAAATGTATTAACTCCCTCATTGTTAGCACAGACTAGTATATTACACAGCTGTAACACCAGTACTGCAGTCAAATATTAGTACGATGGTAATATGATGCATTGCAGTATGACATTTTTAAATACAATGTGTAAAGAAATAGATGTTTTTTAATGTGCTTTCATTGACAATTATATACAATTAAGATTAGCAATACGGGATACTTCCATGATATGGGGGCATGTTCACAAACACTAGGGAAGCCTTCAAAAGTAGCACGGATCTCCATCATAACATCACTGAGAACTGAGTGATGCAGATAACTGTCATTTTTATTGCTTATTAGGAGAGTTAACGTAGAAGCATAATGTAGTGAATAACATTTAGCTGCTTCACTACATATCTTCATAATAAATCTAAATTGATTTTTTGAAGAATATACTTATATTAATGACATGCAGTAATGACCACATCATTTTCTTGTGATATACAATGCAGCATTGAGTCACGATAACAAAAATGCAATATTTCAATTGCTACACATATCTAATCAAATTTCCGTTTTATCTGAAATTTGTTTGCAACATTGCAACACTATAGACAGGGTCATGCTTGGTCTTGTACTTGTGCAAAATGCTTACGTGTTCTGTCTTTCATAGCTGTTATACTGGCTAGCTATTGGCAACCAATGAAAATATAACTAGGTAGATTGGGGTATCACTATCTTAAGGGTGCTGGGACAACTCCCACGCAAATATTCACAATAATTGGATTTTGGTTGCTAGGGATTACTAACTTTTTTCTTGTTGTTTGTAGAGCTCCAACTAAGGGTGGATCCTAAAGAGTACTGCTAATGGACTAACTAAATAAAAAGAAGGCGGGCCTTGGGAGCTTGTTTCGTTCAAGTTACGAGCTCCTCAGCCTCAAGTATATAATCCACAACTCCTCCGCGGGTGCCGTCGCTGACGAGCCCATTCTTCGTTACTGCTACACATTTGTTGATTGTCTTCAAAACTTTCGTTGTACTTTTTCCCAATTCTGCTTTGTTTTGTCTAGTTGATTGTGCTCATTTGATCCTCGCGGCAGCGCGCCCGAATTTTTTTCTTTCAAAAAAAATCGCAACGAACATTTTGTAGCTAAGGTCATAGTCAGCCTGTGTACGAAATTTGGAGTCTTTTCTACTCGTAGTTTCTGAGAAGAAACACAAAATAGACTCCAGGACTAAAAATTAGTCCACGCGATCTTTTGGCAGAGACTTGATTGCATTCAAACCACACCCACAACAGATTCAATTGATTCCGCCGGAAAGTGAGTTCCAGGTGCTCTCTAACTTTCGGGCGCCTACTGTTAGCAAACCAGTTTTCTGGCCGCCTCTCCTTCTCGATGATAAGCCCTACTGAAACGAGTGTGAGGAGATTATTGTAGTCTTGTTAATAGTGTTTTTCTCGGCATGGTCAGGTAAGGGAAGCCTTTTATCAAGCTAGCTAGATGCATATTCAGTGTGTATGTACCTGTAATAGATTAGTGAACCATTTTTGCTGCTGGAAAACTCTACAGTTTCAGTTTGTGTACAGTTTTCTGTACTTAGCTATTCACTTCATTTGTTTATTCATCCTTACTTAGCTAGCTAGATCACAAAATATTCATCTAGCTATATTTAGCTGGCTATTTCAAAATATTTTTTATATAAAATAAGTATCATTATATTATATACATTCATAAAAATTATCACTGGTCATCACAATACTGTAAAATAAAAAAAAATGAGTGATATATCGGGAAGAAGTTTTGCACAAGAATAAAAAATTAAAATAATGGAGTCATTAGTGAGGTATTATTTACCTGTCAAGGCTTGGAGACAATCTGGGAGCCAGTGTCTGCTCTAGGGAGAAACAATACTGATAAAGTAAGGCAAGAAATACAATATCAAACAGCTGCGCTCTTTACAACTTATAGCAGGGACGGGGCCTCGGTTAGTTTTATCAATTGGTGGGCCGGAAGCTTTGAATTACGCTAGCTAAGTTAGCGGTCGTTTTTACTACTATTGCGAGCAAGGCGGATTTTTGTGGTTATTTGTAGTGCGTGCGGATGCGCGCGCGTTGCTATGTCCCAGCACCCTTAAATGGCATGAAAGGCCCACTGGTAAGACAGCTTAGGGTGAAAACTGCAACCATACAAAAGAAGTTAACCAGGTGGTTTCCCAATTTCTGAGAGTGTATGTTAAACAGCTATGGAATCAGGGCCCCCTGACAGTCTCCACAATGCTAACGATTTAATGACTAGGGTCCTAATACTGCTGGGGTCCCCATATTGCTCCTACAGTGGGTTTGAAATTTTCATAAACGTAAAGGAGTGTTCTGTTATATTCTAAAACAAGTGGTCTAACAGTGGAGTAGTACGGGGTGTAAGGGAGGGTGCCAGGGAGCTGGAGACCATTCCCCCCCTTCCCGCCCTCCCAGTACTGAAACATCTTACTAGAGATTGTCTAGGTAAGTTTCCAATATAATGTGGCAGAGTAATCGTTGTGTAAAACATGATACAATTGCAAAAATATGACTTTAATTAAATGTGTGGGTGGACATGCAAGACCACATGTAAGCCACTACCCTTCCAAAAATAATTATCTATGCCCATGATGAATGCTTTTTTGTATGCATCAGTATTTCACTGACTGAAGAATGAAAAAAAATGTGAATATTATATGTATGTGACAAAAACATTAACTCCCTAGTTGTTGATTTATAGGTTAGGTTCCTTAGCTGTATTGACTACCACCTAGTTAACATGGGTACTGGGAAACAGCTGGCTATTAATCTCATTTGATTTCATTTATTTTATTTTAAAAACTTAGAATTTATTAAAATGAGAGTGCCTATAATCTGGGCACCGTTAGTAAACAAAAATATTTTGCTTCCTCTCTTATTAATTTTCAGTTACATCCCATAATATTATAGCTACCTATAAATGACTCACCATTGCCTGGATTTTTAAAACGTAAAAACAACTTCTTTAACTAATATGAATATTGCATTAATTAATTTAACTGGAGTAAGACTTCAGCTTTGCTTAGCAACGGGCAGTCTCGACGACCAGTGCCTTAGGAAATTTGACACGGTTGGGGTTTCGGTCAGGCGCGCGTAGAACTCGCTGGGATACTGGGGTGTGGGGGGGTGGGGGGGGGGGCGTTCCCAACTATTTTTGGAAAAATTGAAACTCCTCCAACTTTAACGTAGGGGCACGCCCCTTGAAATGGAAACACGGTCTTGCCACCTGATTGGTGGTGCTGAGCAATTTACGTCTATTCTAATCCTAAGTGCAACTGTACTTTCATTCTTTTGAACAAAGTACCGTAAACTGCTTAGCAGCCCAGTCAGCACTCCGTGGGAATAATGCTTTAGCGTCATTATGAAGTCAAAAATGTTTGGACATACCCCCTTAGTCTATACGCCAGGGGCGCAAGAAACGGAAAGTTGATTTGATGAAATTATATTGTACTTAGACCCTCGCGTTTTTATGTTAGTTATGTGGTCGACCCCGTCCCAAATTGCACTAAACAGAATCCTCTGGTTTATCGATCAGTACCCGTATCACCCTAGAAATTGAATTGTTTACCGTTTTGAATTCTTTTTCAAACTTGAAAACTTAAGGGACTTCCATTTCTATTCGAGTTAGTGGCGGTGGTAAGTCAATGTGCTCTTTGTCATGGTTATAAGCCGTGCGCAACAGTATTTACTTTAAAATACATTGTCCACTATACTACTGCGAAGGTAAGTCTGTGTAGGTGCATGTCCAGCTGTGTCAAAGCATTGTGTGTTACAACCACTACTTAGCTAAAGAATATCACAAAGAAAACTTTTAAATAACGTGTATTGTTTTGTTGTTGTTGTTTTTTCCTTCAATTCAAGCAGTTGCAGAGAGTTGTTACTATGGCACTGAAATACCTTTACCCTGTATGCTAAATTTAAAAACTTGACCTTATTTTCAGTAGCTTCAGTGTTAGAAGTCAATAAAAATAGTATAGTCTTTTAGGCTCGCTCGCCATTTGTGCTCAAGCACACCACTAGTATATAATTATGTATGTATGTATGGATGGTACGTATACTCTTTAAACGCACGCGCGGGGAACTTTTTTCTCCTAAAAGCACCACTATTTAGGCTTGACTCCAGTTTATTCTGAAACTACAGCATTAAGCAAACCTTACTTTATACTTAAGCTCCAAAGTATGAGAAAATTCCTGCTAAAACGCTTGTTTTCAAGACACAAAAAGTTGATTCGACAGGTTACTATGGCATTGAAGACCCTGTTCCAGACTTAATTTCAAAACTTCGCCGTTTTATTGGGGGATACGGAGTGCCCGTTGTTGGTTGTCAAGAGCCGTTGGTAGTCAGAATGCCGTAGTATTAATGCTAAGGAAGCTACTACTTCTCAGGGAAGCTGAGATAAGTATGCAATTCCATATTTGTTAGCTAAATAAGCAAAAATAACTCTGGCCTTCTTTTTTTATAGCTAAGAGCTTGTTGTCAACAGTGACTGGTAAATTCAAATAGTCAGAATGACTCAAATTTGGTACTACAAAATTACCACTGCTCAAGAAAATGAGGTAAGAAAGTAAGTTTGTATTTGTGTGCTAAAATTGATTGTCTTTTGTTTTTGTAGGTGAGAGCTTGTTGTCAAGAATTCAAGGTAATTCAGATGGTCAAAGTAACTTCAATTTGATACTACAGAAGTAATCAATACTCAAGAATGAGGTAAGTAGTAATTCCATATTTGTTGGCTAAAATTACAATAATAATAACACTGGTTTATTTTTTATCGTAGCTGAGAGCTTGTTCAAGAGTTACTGGTGATTGAGTCAGAATGGTTGATGTTTGATACTACAAAAGTTACCATTAATCAGGTAAGAGAGTGATTTTGTATTTGTTTGCTGAAATCAAATGTCATAACTGCTATTATAGTGTTTGCATGAAGTAAGCTAAAAATAGTAACATTTTATGTTACCTAACTATCAGGCTCGCTCGCCATTTGTGCTCAAGCACACCACTATTATATATATGTAAGTATGTATGGATGGTACGTATGCTCTTAAAACGCGCGCGCGGGGAACTTTTTCTCCTAAAAACACGGCTATTTAGGCTTGACTGCAGTTTATTCTGAAACTACAGCATTAAGCAAACCTTACTTTATACTTAAGCTCCAAAGTATGAGAAAATTCCTGCTAAAACGCTTGTTTTCAAGACACAAAAAGTTGATTCGACAGGTTACTGACATTGAAGACCCTTTTCCAGACTTAATTTCAAAACTTCGCCCGGTTTAATTGGGGGTACGGGTGCCGGTTTGTGGTTGTCAGAGGCGTTGTAGTCGAATGCCTAGTATAATTAAATCTATGGAAGTACTAACTTTTTTCGAGGAGCTGAATTTAAGTACGTAATTCCATATTTGTTAGCTAAATATGCAAAATTAACTCTGGCCTTTTTTTTTTGTAGCTAAGAGCTAGTCAACAGTGACTGGTAAATTCAAATAGTCAGATTGGCTCGAATTTGGTACTACAAAAGTTACCACTGCTCAAGAAAATGAGGTAAGAAAGTAATTTTGTATTTGTGTGCTAAAATTGATTGTCTTTTGTTTTTGTAGGTGAGAGCTTGTCAAGAATTCAAGGTAATTCAGATGGTCAAGTAACTTCAATTTGATACTACGCAGTTATCAATACTCAAGAATGAGGTAAGTAGTAATTCCATATTTGTTGGGCTAAAATTACAAATAATAGCACTGGTTTATTTTTTATCGTAGCTGAGAGCTTGTTCAAGAGTTACTGGTGATTGAGATTATCAGAATGGTTGATGTTTGATACTACAAAAGTTACCATTAATAAGGTAAGAGAGTGATTTTGTATTTGTTTGCTGAAATAAAATGTCATAACTGCTATTATAGTGTTTGCATGAAGTAAGCTAAAAAACATAGTAACATTTTATGTTACCTAACTATCAGGCTCGCTCGCCATTTGTGCTCAAGCACACCACTAGTTTGTATATATTATGTATGGACGTATGTATGTCATTTTGAACTTTGACCCTCGTGTTTTTGTGTTAGTTATGTGGTCAACCCCGTCCCAAATTGCACTAAACAGAATCCTCTGGTTTATCGATCACATCATCACCCTAGAAATTGAATTGTTTACCGTTTTGAATTCCTTTGCGGGTGCAGTAAAACTTGAAAACTTAAGGGACTTCCTTTCTATTGAGTTAGTGGCGGTGGTAGCTAAGTCAATGGCTCTTTGTCATGGTTATAAGTCGTGGGCAACAGTATTTACTTGATAATACATTGTCCACTAGACTACCGCTAAGGTAAGTCTGTGTAGGTGCATGTCCAGTTGTGTCAAAACATTGTGTGTTACAACCACTACTTAGCTAAAGAATTTTTTAAATAACGTGTATTGTTTTGTTGTTGTTTTTTTCCTTCAATTCAAGCAGTTGCAGAGAGTTGTTACTATGGCACTGAAATCCCGTTACCATGTATGCGAAATTTAAAAACTGGACCTTATTTTCAGTAGCTTCAGTGTTAGAAGTCAAAATCATTCATATAAAAATAGTATAGTCTTTAGGCTCCCTCCCATTTGTGCTCAACCACATCACTAGTATATACATACATTAAGAGAATGTAAAAGTTCTACCGTCAGCTGTGGAAATGTATGTGTCTCACACGTTTATAATAACAATGGTACATTCAATTAATTCGTACAAGAGATTAAAATTAGTACATAATTACTATTGTAATAATAATGTAGAGTGACTTTGTGCTGGATAAAGCAGTACAAGTAAATATAGGCTCTTGCCTACAATACTTTGCAAGTTCATTGTGATATCAGTCCTAACTTTTCCTATAACAACACCAAGCATATTGATAGTTTTTAAAATATATATACTAAAGCCCTCTCAAAGTTGTGTGGTATTCATCTGTGTAGATAGCTCTAATAATAATTCTTCAATGGGAATGTAATAAATGAGACAACTTTGACCATTTGGGTCCTGGCAAGTTGGTTGTAGGGGCTACCCACACACCCCCTCCCCCCCAGATGATATTTTAGCAGCTGCTCTAACCCAGTTGAGCAGGGTAAAGAGCAGGGTACACCTGAGGAAGGTAGCTGTAAAACCAAGAAAATTGAAAAGTTTGGCCAGTTGCCATGTACCTAAAAATATCATTGTAAAGATATTTAGGGTATAATAATATAATATTGCATTCCAAGCAATCCTCAGTAGGGGAGGAGGAATTTTTTTTTGTGGCTGTTAATGTGGTCTTGCCCCACTGGTAAGGGTGTTCTCAAGTCTCACCCTTCATTCAGGAATTTCCTGTGGTGTAACATTATCCTGAACCCTTCACCACAGGTATGGGTGGTGGCTGGGTGGGAGAGGGGGGGGGAGGGGGGGGGGGCCCAAGGTTTGTTGTCTTCTTGTTGTGTAGGAGTGATTGGGCTTGGCAAGCAGATATTATAAAGAAGCAGCTGCAGCGGAAAGTGAGATTTGGGATAGCAATCTGGCTTCACACACAGTTCATCATAAGCAACTAGGGAATAGCTAGTTAGATCAGTAGGTTCTACTTCCACTCTAGTTTCTGATCTTAGTTACATCAAATGCAGCTTCATGTTTTTAAATTTCCTGTATTAGCTAGGCCCCTAGCAGTAACCAGGAATTTTTGGATATTGGCTAAAGCTGGAAGTAAATCTTGAAAGGACATAGGTTGTCTGACAATAAACCTAAAGTTCTGAGAATAGTGCACAGGAAACTTATAACCTCTCACCCCTAGGGAATTTTTTTTTTCCCCTATGGTGTAAGTATTAAAGAATTTTAAAATTTAGGGGAGTCATTCGAGATGTTTGCTACAGCATTAGTGTTGGTGTCTTTGCTAGGTTATGGGAGAAAGCAACCTACTGCAGGTTCATTTGAGTACAGACATAAAACTTTAAAGTCAGACAGAAAGTGCTCCTTAAACTGATCTTCACCAATGAAGGAAAAGAGGATATATTCTTATTCCATCAAGGTACTCCATTAGAGGGAATAGAGTCAGATTGTTTCAAAATAACAAGAAATAAATCGCCCATTTCCTACGACGAACCATTTTACAAGCGGTTGGCAGTCAACTCTCAATCGGAAGGCTCCACCTTGAAATCCAATGAAACTAAGTCAGTAACAGTGGATCTAAGCTCAGCCTACAGCGTCGGTACAAGAGGCAGTTATGCTGCCGCTTTGCTCACCAAAATGTTCTTACACTTTAGCGACAGCGCCATAATCAGCGCGGACATACAGTCACCGACAGTTAATTTCGTTCGCTGGTGTTATCCTCACGTAGGGTCAACAACACCGCATTAAGTGGGGAAACTATTCAAAAGAAGAATTGAAAGCTGGAAAGGTAAACTTTGGAGCTCCCAAGAGTGTGATTTATCTAGGCTCCTATACAACCTATGATGTTTCTGAAGCTAACACCGCTTGGACAAAAGCTTACTCTAAATTAGCAACTGGGATTTCTGGATTGACCAACAATCCAAGCCATTATTATTATTGGTTTGGAATGTATCCTACAAGTACAGTATGGAGCAACACATTCAGCTTAGTTTCAATGGAAGAAGACACTTTCTACTCATGTATTTCCAAGGTCTAAATTGCAAGACTAACATTTTACGCGTACACCTACACAGGCTCTCGCACAATTTATTTGTGTGGTGCCTATATTTCAGCTCCAGATAGTGGAGATGACACCAAGTTTGGAACTCTTGTCCATGAGATGACTCATGCTGTTGTGGCCACTAGGGATATAGCTTATGGACAACAAAATGCTCTACTTCTTGCACAGAACTACCCTACCCTGGCAGTTGAGAATGCAGACAATTATGAAAACTATGTGGAGACTTTGTAATGTATGAAGCCTTTCATCATTACAATTAACTGATTCCTATTGTTTGAAAACCCATTTCCCCCCATGTTTTAGATTTGGAAGTTTATGTAGTCAAGTAGACATTTTTCAGCATATTTCTATTATGTTTTGTTTGTAGAATTTTTTTTTCATTTAGAAAAATTCATTCATAGCTAGTTTTAAATAGCTATACCTCTAGATATACTGAACAAGTAACAACACTATTGCTAAATAGAAGATAGTATTAGTCTGTGGAAGGAGAGAGCTGAGACAAGCCCATAGAGTGCATTTTTAACTAAGGCATATTTGTGTTATGGTTGTGTAGCTTGTGATATGAACAATGTATTCACTACTGTAGCTATGTTCATCCCTGTATCTATACAGATACAGAATGTGTCACTCATAATCTTTTGGAGTCTATATACAATGCCTGTCTGTATAAGAATTAGAGATGTTTACACAAGAGTGGATACCCAGATTTCTCTCTGGTGGCAGCGATAAAAATTATACCTTAAGTGAGCCTCTATTGTACTCAACATGAATTGTGGATCCACCATTCACTTCGGACAGCCATTTCTCAAGGCTATCATGTCAGTCAACAAAGGAAATGATCATCAATTGATGTATCAGTGTTTGATGAGCAGTAATAAGCAATGATAACCCAATATATCTCATACAAGGCTTCTAACTTCACTATACACTATGATTGATGACACTTTACCACATTATAATAAGTGACGCTCTTTACCACATTATAATAAATGACACTCTTTACCACATTTTCTCCTTAAATTGTAGTTAGAAAAGCAATGTTTATTAGGTGCAAATAATATTAGTAGCTACACCGTTAGTTGCATTATTGGCGAGCGAGAAACTTACAGGGGTAACACAATCGAAAATCGGGGATGTTTGTTAATTGGTGAGCGAGCGAAGCGAGCGAGACAGTATTACGGGTGGATAATGCAAAATCGGGTATAATGTTATTGGAGAGCGAGCGTAGCGAGCGAGACACTTACAGGAGTAAAAATGAAAAAATCGGGGATGTTTATTTATTGCAAAATCGGGTATATGTTATATATATATATGTATGTATGGATGGTACGTATGCTCTTTAAACGTGCGCGCGGGGAACTTTTTTCTCCTAAAAATACGGCTATTTAGGCTTGACTCCAGTTTATTCTGAAACTACAGCATTAAGCAAACCTTACTTTATACTTAAGCTCCAAAGTATGAGAAAATTCCTTCTAAAACGCTTGTTTTCAAGACACAAAAAGTTGATTCGACAGGTTACTATGGCATTGCAGACCCTTTTCCAGACTTAATTTCAAAACTTCGCCGTTTCATGGGGGATACGGAGTGCCGGTTGTTGGTTGTCAAGAGCCGTTGGAAGTCAGAATGCCGTAGTATTAATGCTATGGAAGCTACTACTTCTCGTGGGAAGCTGAGATAAGTACGCAATTCCATATTTGTTAGCTAAATATGCTAAATTAACTCTGGCCTTTCTTTTTTGTAGCTAAGAGCTAGTCAACAGTGACTGGTAAATTCAAATAGTCAGATTGGCTCAAATTTGGTACTACAAAAGTTACCACTGCTCAAGAAAATGAGGTAAGAAAGTAATTTTGTATTGGTGTGCTAAAATTGATTGTCTTTTGTTTTTGTAGGTGAGAGCTTGTTTGTCAAGAATTCAAGGTAATTCCGATGGTCAAAGTAACTTCAATTTGATACTACAGAAGTTATCAATACTCAAGAATGATGTAAGTAGTAATTCCATATTTGTTGGCTAAAATTACAAATAATAACACTGGTTTATTTTTTATCGTAGCTGAGAGCTTGTTCAAGAGTTACTGGTGATTGAGATTATCAGAATGGTTGATGTTTGATACTACAAAAGTTACCATTAATAAGGTAAGAGAGTGATTTTGTATTTGTTTGCTGAAATAAAATGTCATAACTGCTATTATAGTGTTTGCATGAAGTAAGCTAAAAATAGTAACATTATATGTTACCTAACTATCAGGCTCGCTCGCCATTTGTGCTCAAGCACACCACTAGTTTATTTATATAATATATGGACGTACGTATGTCATTTTGTACTTTGACCCTCCGTATTTTTGTGTTCGCTCCGCGTTCGACCCCGTCCCAAACTTCACTAAACAGAATCCTCCAGTTTAGCGACCATTACCCGCATCACCTTAGAAATTGAATTGTTTACGGCTTTGAATTGTTTTGCGGGTGCAGTTAAAACTCAAAATCTTATGGGAGCTCCATTTCTATTCGAGTTAGTGGCGGTGGTAAGTTAATGCACTATTTGTTACAGTTATAAGCCCTACTCAACAGTATTTACTTAAAAATGCATTGTCCACTAGACGAACCACGAAGGTAAGTCTTGCGTAGGTATGTTCAGTTGTGTGAAAGTATTGTGCGTTACAACTACTATTAAGAATATCACAAAGAAAATTTTAAATAACGTGATTTGATTTTGTTGCTTCTTTTTCAATTCAGACTGTTGCAGGAGCGGTTACTATGACATTGAAACCCCTTTACCTCATACGTAATTTAAAAACTCGACTTTATTTTAATAGCTTGAGTGTTAGTTGTTAAAGTCAAATTTAACAATAGTGTAGTTTAAGGCTCGCTCGCCATTTGTGCTCAAGCACACCACTAGTATTTTACATATCGTGTATACAATGTATCTATATAACGTGGTATGATTGTTACTTATACATTTACTTAAATTTGATCATATGTGAGCGGGTCTGGGAAAAGGGACCTTACGGCGCAAAAATTGAAATTGAGATATAGGCTCCAGAAGTAAGTCATCGGAAAAATTCTTTCTTTCTCCTATTTTTGTTTTTTGCAGAATTAGTCTTAGTGACCCTTACTCTACGTCTATGCCAAATTTCGCATGTCAAAACGACTTAAAAGACCCCAAGCGTGCCGTGAAAAGACAAGCTACTTACTATTCTCTATCATTCTCGAAGTACAAAAAACGGGGAATGGGCGGAGTTTCAACTAGCAGCTAAAAAAACGGCATAGCTATGAGACTACTGCATGCAATCTTAGAGCTTACCTTTGGCTTAAAGTTTACCGCTACAGCGAATAGAGCAGCCAAGGATTCCAACAAGACTGGTCGTGAGACGCTCTGAAAGCTAAAAAGAACTCTACGCAAACTTTGTTAGTCGCAGAAAAAGCGGCTGTACGATTTAATTGCGTATGCGGAGTACGCCGTTAAGTATACGGAAACGTTAATCATACCGGAAGTGGAAATTAAATTTATGTTTTCTCGATTTCTAGTTCAATTGCTTTGCTGAATAGGGCCCAGTTCAACTGCCAGTTTCTCTGCGTATCGATGGTTTTACCCTCCAGTATTTTAGCACTAAGTTGAGATAAATTGTATCTTTTTATTAGCATAAAAAACTCAATTTTTTTTATTTGCGCCATAGGTCCCTTTTCCTAGACCCACTCACATATAGCTAGTTTACTGATGTTATAGCCACAAGAAGCGTAGGCCACAGTGCTACATTGGCAATTACTTAAAATAGGTGATACTTTCACTATCTAATAATGCTTTATGGTTCCAAGCAAAGCTTACGTTTTAGCTAAGTATGTTATCCGATTACACGCGAATGACGCAAATATGCGTCGCCCGCGCGAATGTCGTTAACCGCGGTGGACGCAAATGTGCGTCAAAAATGCGTCTTCGCGTCCATTTCGCCCTACAGCTTTGTGGAGTCAAGGACGCCACCAATCACAATTGCAGACGATTCTATATTGTTATAAGTATATTTTAGGCTTATAAAATTCATAGACTACCATAAGAAAATGTTGAGTAAATTTTGTCACAACAATAAGACTTCTTTCTTATAAAGTATAAATTCAAAATAATATTTCATAAAATAATAAAGGTAACAGAATAATTTTTTAGAAACCAATATTATTTTAGCTATAACTGCTCATGATAAAACAAGTAGAAAGCTATCTTGGAAAGTGGAACACTGGCACTTCAGCATCCTAGTGATGAAGACGTTATTCTTGACGTGGCACAGCATGGCAGTGACAAGGATGGCAGTGACCAGGATGGCAGTAACTCTGATGGTAGTGACGAGGAGTTTGATGACAGCAAGAATGACTTCAGTACTGATGGGTGTAGTGACTGCAGTAGTTGCTAGATGGTCAAGGACTCTGACGAGAGAATGGAATTGATGATTCTGAAAGGTAGCGATTTCTACAGGAATTTTAACCACATTCTTTGTAACAATAAGTAAAAATAAATATTGTTATACAACAGGTGAGACTGCAGGGATCCCTCTGACATATACTTCTATTATGCTATGACCAGTTGCACTTGATAGTAAGATCACTAACTATTCTGTCAACAATGCAGCCTACCAGCACATCAAAAGTAAAGACACCTTGGAGTACCAAACTGAATACACTATAATATTCTA
>WLWD01004575.1_pt1 | contig 15884 bp, 3 predicted proteins | sample 6712731 | NCBI WGS metagenome assembly WLWD01 (sample SAMN12718690, study PRJNA576275) | sponge metagenome | isolation source: marine sponge | host: Mycale hentscheli | place: New Zealand: South Island, Marlborough, Capsize Point | collected 2014-11-01
GCACGATCTGCACTTAAAAACACCATATCCATAAAACTCTTCTGCAGGATAAGGAGGGCCAGGAATATTCTAATAAACGCTCTCCGGTAAACAGCGGGTGCTTGTGCGCATCGCAATAAAAACCATACCGCGCATTCAGTAAGCACTCGATCGAATAGTAAACAAATTCTCAGAATTTTTTTGCCGAAGTTTGTACAGCAAGACGGTCTTCTGCGGGGATTTAAATAATGCATTAAATTAGACATTGCGTGGAGCAATGGCTAGATTTCTTCTATTTCCTGCCCTAGCTTAGCTATATACAAATAAGTAGCCAACAAAGTTACTGTCAATTGTAGAATTTAGATAGATAGCTATTGCCGCTAAGTTCCCTTACTGCTTGTTTATAAACTTCTATGAATGTATCATTATATTGATAATGGCTTGAATGTTATCAGGTAAATAAATGCTAAAGAAACAAAAATGTGGTCATATACACCAATTTTCACAATTACACTTATTTCAGTGTTACTGGAATGCTGCAGTGTTTACACTTAGAATTAATACTGGCCTCAGTGTTACTATAACACTGCAAGGTTTTACACTCTTGATTTACACTTCAAAAGTGTTATTATAACGCTTCATTTTTAACAGTGTAGAGCTAGTTAGTTCTGCTCCTACACGACAAGATAGTATATTTGAAGGTGGTCAGGCATAGAAAAGCTGAAAATTAGAGATAGAACTTGTGACACAAATAAAGCAGTAGAGTAAATAGTTATTGCTGTTGCATGTGGTTAGTTTGGATTTTAGTCTTTCATCTATGTTTATACAATGTGGATGTTATTTGCAGCGCACAAGAAGTGGAAGGGCAGCGCAAGGTATGCTATTGTTCAATATTGTGCGTGGTGTTTTAACCCTTTTTTTAGATTGGAAGGACTTGATTGGTGATCTTTTTGATGATAAGGAAGTGAACTCTATTTGTAAAGCTTTAAAGGATGTCGAAATGGACACATGCGAGGAGATTGTAAGTGTAGCATTCTAGTAGTTAAGGAGGCATACTAATTCAAAATGCAAACGCTTGTGCTTATTTATGTCATATACGCTTGTGCTTATTTATGTCATATATGCTTGAACTTAATCTCGCTCTGCCAGACCCTTTTCCGAATGCCGTGCTAAAGAAAGGGTCTGGGGACATATTGGGTATTTGGGGATTGATTTCAGTTGGTATAATTTTTAACCCTTTCTCCAGCACAGCATTTAGTAAAAGGTCTAACTGAGTAAAAGTAGTTTAGGTTGGAAGTCCCTTAAAAGTTTCACTTGCCATCCTCATTTTACAGCTTGATGCTTGTTGAGGCTAGCACAAATGTGTGGGAATGTAGGATATGCATGCAGTATAGTGTGTGGGAGTGTAGGATATGCATGCAGTACAGAAATGTGTGGGAGTGTAGGATATGCATGCATTACAGAAATGTGTGGGTAAATGAGTACTTTATTGCGCCAATTGCAGGACATAAACTCAGCTCTAGCTTACAATCGTGTGAAGGATTATCGGGAAAACACAGAGCGCATATGGAAGGAGTTGCGTATCAAGAAAACAAAAATGAGTACTCCAAGTCTAACTAAGTCAATGGTGAGTTGGTTCTTTGAGACCTAATCCTTTAACTGATAACTTTAACTGATACTTATTTATTTGTCACATTATTAAACTTTTCACTTGTTTCTTCATTAGGCTGATGAAAAGGAACTTGCACCTGAATCAAAAAGGGTAAGCATATGCACACGCCATAGTTCATTTTCGGTATCAAGGATATATTGGTGACTGTGTAAATATTATGCATTACTTAATTTTATTGTGTGAAGAGAGCAGCATGTGTATTTTTCTCTATCAATGACTTGGTTGATCATGCGTCACAGGTTGTATTTTTTGTTTTGTTGTAGAAATTGAAGGCTACTTTTTGGTACTTGGGATGTAAACCTGTTAAGGCAATGACGGACGTACCTGCGTCTAAAAAGTTTGAAACATATGAGGTGAATGGATATGTTGGTAGCCCTGTATTCTCTAATCATGATGGAGTGTTTATAGAAAAAGGAACATCAGGTGGAAGAAGAATGTATCTTTTTCAATTTTCAACTAGAGATGCATGCTCAAGTACTTCTGACAATCATTTAATTCTGAAAAGTAAAGTTGATTACGATTACTTGGATACGAATCTTTTTATGGATAATCTATTTGAAGGACAAGATACGTCACCTGGAAAAATATTTTTTGACACAAGAAAGTCAATAACTTTTGAAAATGGAAATTGTTTATTTCACATCGGAGATAATTTGGAAGTGAATAATGATCTCGACAGGAAAGTTCTTGAAGACACTAAAACCGCTCAAATGTCACAATCATTGATGTTTCTTCCAAACTTTGAAGTGCGATCTTTAAAATTTGATTGCAAATATTCTCCTTTTTCGGGGGGTGGAGACATCTCTGTATTTCGTGTGGGAGCATTTGTACTTACACACAGCAGCATTAAGGATCTCATTAAGGATCCCAATTCTCCAAATCATGAAACAGGCGACTGTAAATATGCATTTGATATTGAAAATAAAATTACTTCACCAGATCCTGATTCTCTGGAAAGTCAGCTCTTGGCTAACATGATGGTGACATTGTCAATGCTAATAGTGCGAATGTGTCAAGATAACGATGATAATTTACATAACTATCAAGCTATATCTGTGTATGGACTTTCTTTAGATAAACATGATGCACCAATGAATTTGTACAAATTAACAATGGACTTTAACCATAATAAAGTTCAAGTAGTTCAAAAAACCTCTTTGCGCCATGGTCTCGTCCCATCTCTTACACTTGACTGTCTTATAACTTATATGATTAGAAATATTCAATGAAATCACAAAAATTATTGTTGTAACTATTTTAATTATTATATTAAACTAATTTAAAAACTTATGTTTAGTTGGTAAGGGTTTTCACTTTATACATGAAAAGATTAGAACATATTAATTCCACAGATACAAATTACGCTCTATGTAAGACTTTTACAGACTTAATCATTTTAGCTTGATGTAGTTGAATTATTTCTGAAAATTATTAGAGCTCCACCTACTTTGTGGAAGAGACGTAACCCGTTCAGTAAGCTTTAAAGTAGAATCTCGTTAAATACAGCTTTACCCTCATGCACAGCAGAACCTAGACACACACTTGGAAATTATAGTATTAAGCAAAATGTGTTTGTACATGTCATGTAATGCAGTGGATAAAGTGTGGTGACTCTGCCTTATGACATGAAGCACGTATGTGCTAATATGCGGTAATATTGTAATGTATTTATAAATCGTACAAAACTAATACATGAAAAGATTAGAACATATTAATTCCACATATACAATTTAAACTCTAAGTAAGACTTTTACAGAGTTCATCATCTTAGTTTGATGTAGTTGAATCATTTCTAAAAATTATTAGAGCTCCACCTACTTTGTGGAAGAGACGTAACCCGTTCAGTAAGCATTACAGTAGAATCTCGTTAAATACAAGTTTACCCTCATGCACAGCAGAACGTAGACACACACTTGGAAATTATATTATGAAGCAAAATATGTTTGTACATGTTTTGTAATGCAGTGTATAAAGTGTGGTGACTCTGCCTTAAGTCATTAAGCATGTATGTGCTAATATGCGGTAATATCGTAATGTATTTATAAATCGTACATAACTAATACATGAAAAGATTAGAACATATTAATACCACAGATACAAATTACGCTTTATGTAAAACTTTTACAGAGTTCATTATTTTAAGTTAATGTGGTTGAATCATTTCTGAAAATTATTAGAGCTCCACCTACTTTGTGGAAGAGACGTAACCCGTTCAGTAAGCATTACAGTAGAATCTCGTTAAATACAAGTTTACCCTCATGCACAGCAGAACCTAGACACACACTTGGAAATTATATTATGAAGCAAAATGTGTTTGTACATGTCATGTAATGCAGTGGATAAAGTGTGGTGACTCTGCCTTATGACATGAAGCACGTATGTGCTAATATGCGGTAATATCGTAATGTATTTATAAATCGTACAAAACTAATACATGAAAAGATTAGAACATATTAATTCCACAGATACAAATTACGCTTTATGTTAAACTTTTACAGATTTCATTATCTTAGGTTAATGTAGTTGAATCATTTCTGAAAATTATTAGAGCTCCACCTACTTTGTGGAAGAGACGTAACCCTAACAAGTTTACCCTCATGCACAGCAGAACCTAGACACACACTTGGAAATTATAGTATTAAGCAAATTGTGTTTGTACATGTCTTGTAATGCAGTGTATAAAGTGTGGTGACTCTGCCTTAAGTCATTAAGCATGTATGTGCTAATATGCGGTAATATCGTAATGTATTTATAAATCGTACAAAACTAATTCATGATAAGATTAGAACATATTAATTCCACATATACAATTTACGCTTTATGTTAAACTTTTACAGATTTCATTATCTTAGGTTAATGTATTTGAATCATTTCTGAAAAATTTTAGATCTCCACCTACTTTGTGGAACAGACGTAACCTATTCAGTTAGCATTACAGTAGAATCTCGTTAAATACAAGTTTACCCTCATGCACAGCAGAACCTAGACACACACTTGGAAATTATAATATGAAACAAAATGTGTTTGTACATGTCATGTAATGCAGTGGATAAAGTGTGGTGACTCTGCCTTATGACATCAAGCACGTATGTGCTAATATGCGGTAATATCGTAATGTATTTATAAATCGTACAAAACTAATACATGAAAAGATTAGAACATATTAATTCCACATATACAATTTAAACTCTAAGTAAAACTTTTACAGAGTTAATCATCTTAGTTTGATGTAGTTGAATCATTTTTAAAAATTATTAGAGCTCCACCTACTTTGTGGAAGAGACGTAACCCGTTCAGTAAAGTAGAATCTCGTTAAATACAGCTTTACCCTCATGCACAGCAGAACCTAGACACACACTTGGAAATTATAGTATGAAGCAAAATGTGTTTGTACATGTCATGTAATGCAGTGTATAAAGTGTGGTGACTCTGCCTTATGACATGAAGCACGTATGTGCTAATATGCGGTAATATCGTAATGTATTTATAAATCGTACAAAACTAATACATGAAACTATTTGAACATATTAATTCCACAGATACAAATTACGCATTATGTTAAACTTTTACAGATTTCATTATCTTAGGTTAATGTAGTTGAATCATTTCTTAAAATTATTAGAGCTCCACCTACTTTGTGGAAGAGACGTAACCCGTTCAGTAAGCATTACAGTAGAATCTCGTTAAATACAAGTTTAACCTCATGCACAGCAGAACCTAGACACACACTTGGAAATTATAGTATGAAGCAAAATGTGTTTGTACATGTCATGTAATGCAGTGGATAAAGTGTGGTGACTCTGCCTTATGTCATCAAGCACGTATCTGCTAATATGCGGTAATATCGTAATGTATTTATAAATCGTACAAAACTAATATATTAAAAGTTTAGAACATATTAATTCCACAGATACAAATTACGCTTTATGTAAGACTTTTACAGAGTTCATTATCTTAGCTTCAAGTAGTTGAATCATTTCTAAAAAATTTTAGAGCTCCACCTACTTTGTGGAAGAGACGTAACCCGTTCAGTTAGCATTACAGTAGAATCTCGTTAAATACAAGTTTACCCTCATGCACAGCAGAACCTAGACACACCCTTGGAAATTATAATATGAAGCAAAATATGTTTGTACATGTCATGTAATGCAGTGGATAAAGTGTGGTGACTCTGCCTTATGACATGAAGCACGTATGTGCTAATATGCGGTAATATCGTAATGTATTTATAAATCGTACAAAACTAATACATGAAAAGATTAGAACATATTAATTCCACATATACAATTTAAACTCTAAGTAAGACTTTTACAGAGTTCATCATCTTAGTTTGATGTAGTTGAATTATTTCTAAAAATTATTAGAGCTCCACCTACTTTGTGGAAGAGACGTAACCCGTTCAGTAAGCTTTACAGTAGAATCTCGTTAAATACAGCTTTACCCTCATGCACAGCAAGACCTAGACACACCCTTGGAAATTATATTATTAAGCAAAATATGTTTGTACATGTCATGTAATGCAGTGTATAAAGTGTGGTGACTCTGCCTTAAGTCATTAAGCATGTATGTGCTAATATGCGGTAATATCGTAATGTATTTATAAATCGTACAAAACTAATACATTAAAAGATTAGAACATATTAATTCCACAGATACAATTTACGCTTTATGTAAATTTTTTACAGAGTTTATAATCTTAACTTGATGTAGTTAAATCATTTCTGAAAATTATTAGAGCTCCACCTACTTTGTGGAAGAGACGTAACCCGTTCAGTAAGCATTACAGTAGAATCTCGTTAAATACAAGTTTACCCTCATGCACAGCAGAACGTAGACACACACTTGAAAATTATAATTATGAAGCAAAATGTGTTTGTACATGTCATGTAATGCAGTGGATAAAGTGTGGTGACTCTGCCTTATGACATGAAGCACGTATGTACTAATATGCGGTAATATCGTAATGTATTTATAAATCGTACAAAACTAATACATGAAAAGATTAGAACATATTAACTCCACAGATACAAATTACGCTTTATGTAAAACTTTTACAGAGTTCATTATCTTAGCTTAATGTAGTTGAATCATTTCTGAAAATTATTAGAGCTCCACCTACTTTGTGGAAGAGACGTAACCCGTTCAGTAAGCTTTAAAGTAGAATCTCGTTAAATACAGCTTTACCCTCATGCACAGCAGAACCTAGGCACACACTTGGAAATTATAGTATGAAACAAAATGTGTTTGTACATATCATGTAATGCAGTGGATAAAGTGTGGTGACTCTGCCTTATGTCATGAAGCACGTATGTGCTAATATGCGGTAATATCGTAATGTATTTATAAATCGTACAAAACTAATACATGAAAAGATTAGAACATATTAATTCCACATATACAATTTAAACTCTAAGTAAGACTTTTATAGAGTTCATTATCTTAGCTTCAAGTAGTTGAATCATTTCTGAAAAATTTTAGAGCTCCACCTACTTTGTGGAAGAGACGTAACCCGTTCAGTTAGCATTACAGTAGAATCTCGTTAAATACAAGTTTACCCTCATGCACAGCAGAACCTAGACACACACTTGGAAATTATAATATGAAGCAAAATGTATTTGTACATGTCATGTAATGCAGTGGATAAAGTGTGGTGACTCTGCCTTATGTCATGTAGCACGTATGTACTAATCTGCGGTAATATCGTAATGTATTTATACATCGTACAAAACTAATACATTAAACGATTAGAACATATTAATTTCACATATACAAATTAAACTCTAGGTAAGACTTTTACAGAGTTCATCATCTTAGTTTGATGTAGTTGAATTATTTATGAAAATTATTAGAGCTCCACCTACTTTGTGGAAGAGACGTAACCCGTTCAGTAAGCTTTACGGTAAAATCTCGTTAAATACAGATTTACCCTCGTGCACAGCAAAACCTAGACACACACTTGGAAATTATATTATGAAGCAAAATGTGTTTGTACATGTCATGTAATGCCATGGATAAAGTGTGGTGACTCTGCCTTATGTGATGAAGCACGTATGTGCTAATATGCAGTAATATTGTAATGTATTCATACAATCGTACAAAACTAATACATGAAATGATTTGAACATATTATATTCACATATACAAATTAAACTTTAGGTAAAATTTTTAAAGAGTTGATCATCTTAATTTGATGTAGTTGAATTATTTCTGAAAAGTATAAGAGCTCCACCTACTTTGTGGAAGAGACGTAACCCGTTCAGTAAGCTTTAAAGTAGAATCTCGTTAAATACAGCTTTACCCTCATGCACAGCAGAACCTAGACACACACTTGGAAATTATAGTATTAAGCAAAATCTGTTTGTACATGTCATGTAATGCAGTGGATAAAGTGTGGTGACTCTGCCTTATGACATCAAGCACGTATGTGCTAATATGCGGTAATATCGTAATGTATTTATAAATCGTACAAAACTAATACATGAAAAGATTAGAACATATTAATTCCACATATACAATATAAACTCTAAGTAAGACTTTTACAGAGTTCATCATCTTAGTTTGATGTAGTTGAATTATTTCTAAAAATTATTAGAGCTCCACCTACTTTGTGGAAGAGACGTAACCCGTTCAGTAAGCTTTACAGTAGAATCTCGTTAAATACAGCTTTACCCTCATGCACAGCAAGACCTAGACACACCCTTGGAAATTATATTATGAAGCAAAATATGTTTGTACATGTCTTGTAATTCAATTTATGAAGTGTGGTGACTCTGCCTTAAGTCATTAAGCATGTATGTGCTAATATGCGGTAATATCGTAATGTATTTATAAATCGTACATAACTAATACATTAAAAGATTAGAACATATTAACTCCACAGATACAAATTACGCTTTATGTTAAACTTTTACAGAGTTCATTATCTTAGCTTAATGTAGTTGAATCATTTCTGAAAATTATTAAAGCTCCATCTACTTTGTGGAAGAGACGTAACCCGTTCAGTACGCTTTAAAGTAGAATCTCGTTAAATACAGCTTTACCCTCATGCACAGCAGAACCTAGACACATACTTGGAAATTATATTATGAAGCAAAATGTGTTTGTACATGTCATGTAATGCAGTGGATAAAGTGTGGTGACTCTGCCTTATGTCATGAAGCACGTATGTGCTAATATGCGGTAATATCGTAATGTATTTATAAATCGTACAAAACTAATACATGAAAAGATTAGAACATATTAATTCCACATATACAATTTAAACTCTAAGTAAGACTTTTACAAAGTTCATCATCTTAGTTTGATGTAGTTGAATTATTTCTGAAAATTATTAGAGCTCCACCTACTTTGTGGAAGAGACGTAACCCGTTCAGTAAGCTTTACGGTAAAACTCGTTAAATACAGCTTTACCCTCGTGCACAGCAAAACCTAGACACACACTTGGAAATTATATTATTAAGCAAAATGTGTTTGTACATGTCATGTAATGCAATGGATAAAGTGTGGTGACTCTGCCTTATGTGATGAAGCACGTATGTGCTAATATGCAGTAATATGGTAATGTATTCATACAATCGTACAAAACTAATACATGAAAAGATTAGAACATATTAATTCCACATATACAATTTAAACTCTAAGTAAGACTTTTACAGAGTTAATCATCTTAGTTTGATGATGTTGAATCATTTCTAAAAATTATTAGAGCTCCACCTACTTTGTGGAAGAGACGTAACCCGTTCAGTAAGCTTTACAGTAGAATCTCGTTAAATACAGCTTTACCCTCATGCACAGCAAGACCTAGACACACCCTTGGAAATTATATTATGAAGCAAAATATGTTTGTACATGTCTTGTAATGCAGTGTATAAAGTGTGGTGACTCTGCCTTAAGTCATTAAGCATGTATGTGCTAATATGCGGTAATATCGTAATGTATTTATAAATCGTACATAACTAATACATTAAAAGATTAGAACATATTAATTCCACAGATACAAATTACGCTTTATGTAATACATTTACAGAGTTTATTATCTTAGCTTAATGTAGTTGAATCATTTCTGAAAATTATTAGAGCTCCACCTACTTTGTGGAAGAGATGTAACCCGTTCAGTAAGCATTACAGTAGAATCTCGTTAAATACAAGTTTACCCTCATGCACAGCAGAACCTAGACACACCCTTGGAAATTATATTATGAAGCAAAATATGTTTGTACATGTCTTGTAATGCAGTGTATAAAGTGTGGTGACTCTGCCTTAAGTCATTAAGCATGTATGTGCTAATATGCGGTAATATCGTAATGTATTTATAAATCGTACAAAACTAATACATGAAAAGATTAGAACATATTAACTCCACAGATACAAATTACGCTTTATGTAAAACTTTTACAGAGTTCATTATCTTAGCTTAATGTAGTTGAATCATTTCTGAAAATTATTAGAGCTCCACCTACTTTGTGGAAGAGACGTAACCCGTTCAGTAAAGTAGAATCTCGTTAAATACAGCTTTACCCTCATGCACAGCAGAACCTAGACACACACTTGGAAATTATAGTATGAAGCAAAATGTGTTTTTACATGTCATGTAATACAGTGGATAAAGTGTGGTGACTCTGCCTTATGACATCAAGCACGTATGTGCTAATATGCGGTAATATCGTAATGTATTTATAAATCGTACAAAACTAATACATGAAAAGATTAGAACATATTAATTCCACATATACAATTTACGCTTTATGTTAAACTTTTACAGATTTCATTATCTTAGGTTAATGTACTTGAATCATTTCTGAAAATTATTAGAGCTCCACCTACTTTGTGGAAGAGACGTAACCCGTTCAGTAAGCATTACAGTAGAATCTCGTTAAATACAAGTTTACCCTCATGCACAGCAGAACCTAGACACACCCTTGAAAATTATATTATTAAGCAAAATGTGTTTGTACATTTCATGTAATGCAGTGGATAAAGTGTGGTGACTCTGCCTTATGACATGAAGCACGTATGTGCTAATATGCGGTATTATCGTAATGTATTTATAAATCGTACAAAACTAATACATGAAAAGATTAGAACATATTAATTCCACAGATACAATTTACGCTTTATGTAAAACTTTTACAGAGTTCATTATCTTAGGTTAATATAGTTGAATTATTTCTGAAAATTATTAGAGCTCCACCTACTTTGTGGAAGAGACGTAACCCGTTCAGTAAGCATTACAGTAGAATCTCGTTAAATACAAGTTTACCCTCATGCACAGCAGAACCTAGACACACCCTTGAAAATTATATTATGAAGCAAAATGTATTTGTACATGTTTTGTAATGCAGTGGATAAATTGTGGTGACTCTGCCTTATGACATGAAGCACGTATGTGCTAATATGCGGTATTATCGTAATGTATTTATAAATCGTACAAAACTAATACATGAAAAGATTAGAACATATTAATTCCACAGATACAAATTACGCTTTATGTTAAACTTTTACAGATTTCATTATCTTAGGTTAATGTAGTTGAATCATTTCTGAAAATTATTAGAGCTCCACCTACTTTGTGGAAGAGACGTAACCCGTTCAGTAAGCATTACAGTAGAATCTCGTTAAATACAAGTTTACCCTCATGCACAGCAGAACCTAGACACACACTTGGAAATTATAGTACTAAGCAAATTGTGTTTGTACATGTCTTGTAATGCAGTGTATAAAGTGTGGTGACTCTGCCTTAAGTCATTAAGCATGTATGTGCTAATATGCGGTAATATCGTAATGTATTTATAAATCGTACAAAACTAATTCATGATAAGATTAGAACATATTAATTCCACATATACAATTTACGCTTTATGTTAAACTTTTACAGATTTCATTATCTTAGGTTAATGTATTTGAATCATTTCTGAAAAATTTTAGATCTCCACCTACTTTGTGGAACAGACGTAACCTATTCAGTTAGCATTACAGTAGAATCTCGTTAAATACAAGTTTACCCTCATGCACAGCAGAACCTAGACACACACTTGGAAATTATAATATGAAACAAAATGTGTTTGTACATGTCATGTAATGCAGTGGATAAAGTGTGGTGACTCTGCCTTATGACATCAAGCACGTATGTGCTAATATGCGGTAATATCGTAATGTATTTATAAATCGTACAAAACTAATACATGAAAAGATTAGAACATATTAATTCCACATATACAATTTAAACTCTAAGTAAAACTTTTACAGAGTTAATCATCTTAGTTTGATGTAGTTGAATCATTTTTAAAAATTATTAGAGCTCCACCTACTTTGTGGAAGAGACGTAACCCGTTCAGTAAAGTAGAATCTCGTTAAATACAGCTTTACCCTCATGCACAGCAGAACCTAGACACACACTTGGAAATTATAGTATGAAGCAAAATGTGTTTGTACATGTCATGTAATGCAGTGTATAAAGTGTGGTGACTCTGCCTTATGACATGAAGCACGTATGTGCTAATATGCGGTAATATCGTAATGTATTTATAAATCGTACAAAACTAATACATGAAACTATTTGAACATATTAATTCCACAGATACAAATTACGCATTATGTTAAACTTTTACAGATTTCATTATCTTAGGTTAATGTAGTTGAATCATTTCTTAAAATTATTAGAGCTCCACCTACTTTGTGGAAGAGACGTAACCCGTTCAGTAAGCATTACAGTAGAATCTCGTTAAATACAAGTTTAACCTCATGCACAGCAGAACCTAGACACACACTTGGAAATTATAGTATGAAGCAAAATGTGTTTGTACATGTCATGTAATGCAGTGGATAAAGTGTGGTGACTCTGCCTTATGTCATCAAGCACGTATCTGCTAATATGCGGTAATATCGTAATGTATTTATAAATCGTACAAAACTAATATATTAAAAGTTTAGAACATATTAATTCCACAGATACAAATTACGCTTTATGTAAGACTTTTACAGAGTTCATTATCTTAGCTTCAAGTAGTTGAATCATTTCTAAAAAATTTTAGAGCTCCACCTACTTTGTGGAAGAGACGTAACCCGTTCAGTTAGCATTACAGTAGAATCTCGTTAAATACAAGTTTACCCTCATGCACAGCAGAACCTAGACACACCCTTGGAAATTATAATATGAAGCAAAATATGTTTGTACATGTCATGTAATGCAGTGGATAAAGTGTGGTGACTCTGCCTTATGACATGAAGCACGTATGTGCTAATATGCGGTAATATCGTAATGTATTTATAAATCGTACAAAACTAATACATGAAAAGATTAGAACATATTAATTCCACATATACAATTTAAACTCTAAGTAAGACTTTTACAGAGTTCATCATCTTAGTTTGATGTAGTTGAATTATTTCTAAAAATTATTAGAGCTCCACCTACTTTGTGGAAGAGACGTAACCCGTTCAGTAAGCTTTACAGTAGAATCTCGTTAAATACAGCTTTACCCTCATGCACAGCAAGACCTAGACACACCCTTGGAAATTATATTATTAAGCAAAATATGTTTGTACATGTCATGTAATGCAGTGTATAAAGTGTGGTGACTCTGCCTTAAGTCATTAAGCATGTATGTGCTAATATGCGGTAATATCGTAATGTATTTATAAATCGTACAAAACTAATACATTAAAAGATTAGAACATATTAATTCCACAGATACAATTTACGCTTTATGTAAATTTTTTACAGAGTTTATAATCTTAACTTGATGTAGTTAAATCATTTCTGAAAATTATTAGAGCTCCACCTACTTTGTGGAAGAGACGTAACCCGTTCAGTAAGCATTACAGTAGAATCTCGTTAAATACAAGTTTACCCTCATGCACAGCAGAACGTAGACACACACTTGAAAATTATAATTATGAAGCAAAATGTGTTTGTACATGTCATGTAATGCAGTGGATAAAGTGTGGTGACTCTGCCTTATGACATGAAGCACGTATGTACTAATATGCGGTAATATCGTAATGTATTTATAAATCGTACAAAACTAATACATGAAAAGATTAGAACATATTAACTCCACAGATACAAATTACGCTTTATGTAAAACTTTTACAGAGTTCATTATCTTAGCTTAATGTAGTTGAATCATTTCTGAAAATTATTAGAGCTCCACCTACTTTGTGGAAGAGACGTAACCCGTTCAGTAAGCTTTAAAGTAGAATCTCGTTAAATACAGCTTTACCCTCATGCACAGCAGAACCTAGGCACACACTTGGAAATTATAGTATGAAACAAAATGTGTTTGTACATATCATGTAATGCAGTGGATAAAGTGTGGTGACTCTGCCTTATGTCATGAAGCACGTATGTGCTAATATGCGGTAATATCGTAATGTATTTATAAATCGTACAAAACTAATACATGAAAAGATTAGAACATATTAATTCCACATATACAATTTAAACTCTAAGTAAGACTTTTATAGAGTTCATTATCTTAGCTTCAAGTAGTTGAATCATTTCTGAAAAATTTTAGAGCTCCACCTACTTTGTGGAAGAGACGTAACCCGTTCAGTTAGCATTACAGTAGAATCTCGTTAAATACAAGTTTACCCTCATGCACAGCAGAACCTAGACACACACTTGGAAATTATAATATGAAGCAAAATGTATTTGTACATGTCATGTAATGCAGTGGATAAAGTGTGGTGACTCTGCCTTATGTCATGTAGCACGTATGTACTAATCTGCGGTAATATCGTAATGTATTTATACATCGTACAAAACTAATACATTAAACGATTAGAACATATTAATTTCACATATACAAATTAAACTCTAGGTAAGACTTTTACAGAGTTCATCATCTTAGTTTGATGTAGTTGAATTATTTATGAAAATTATTAGAGCTCCACCTACTTTGTGGAAGAGACGTAACCCGTTCAGTAAGCTTTACGGTAAAATCTCGTTAAATACAGATTTACCCTCGTGCACAGCAAAACCTAGACACACACTTGGAAATTATATTATGAAGCAAAATGTGTTTGTACATGTCATGTAATGCCATGGATAAAGTGTGGTGACTCTGCCTTATGTGATGAAGCACGTATGTGCTAATATGCAGTAATATTGTAATGTATTCATACAATCGTACAAAACTAATACATGAAATGATTTGAACATATTATATTCACATATACAAATTAAACTTTAGGTAAAATTTTTAAAGAGTTGATCATCTTAATTTGATGTAGTTGAATTATTTCTGAAAAGTATAAGAGCTCCACCTACTTTGTGGAAGAGACGTAACCCGTTCAGTAAGCTTTAAAGTAGAATCTCGTTAAATACAGCTTTACCCTCATGCACAGCAGAACCTAGACACACACTTGGAAATTATAGTATTAAGCAAAATCTGTTTGTACATGTCATGTAATGCAGTGGATAAAGTGTGGTGACTCTGCCTTATGACATCAAGCACGTATGTGCTAATATGCGGTAATATCGTAATGTATTTATAAATCGTACAAAACTAATACATGAAAAGATTAGAACATATTAATTCCACATATACAATATAAACTCTAAGTAAGACTTTTACAGAGTTCATCATCTTAGTTTGATGTAGTTGAATTATTTCTAAAAATTATTAGAGCTCCACCTACTTTGTGGAAGAGACGTAACCCGTTCAGTAAGCTTTACAGTAGAATCTCGTTAAATACAGCTTTACCCTCATGCACAGCAAGACCTAGACACACCCTTGGAAATTATATTATGAAGCAAAATATGTTTGTACATGTCATGTAATGCAGTAGATAAAGTGTGGTGACTCTGCCTTATGACATGAAGCACGTATGTGCTAATATGCGGTAATATCGTAATGTATTTATAAATCGTACAAAACTAATACATGAAAAGATTAGAACATATTAACTCCACAGATACAAATTACGCTTTATGTTAAACTTTTACAGAGTTCATTATCTTAGCTTAATGTAGTTGAATCATTTCTGAAAATTATTAAAGCTCCATCTACTTTGTGGAAGAGACGTAACCCATTCAGTACGCTTTAAAGTAGAATCTCGTTAAATACAGCTTTACCCTCATGCACAGCAGAACCTAGACACATACTTGGAAATTATATTATGAAGCAAAATGTGTTTGTACATGTCATGTAATGCAGTGGATAAAGTGTGGTGACTCTGCCTTATGTCATGAAGCACGTATGTGCTAATATGCGGTAATATCGTAATGTAT
>WLWD01004420.1_pt1 | contig 15846 bp, 12 predicted proteins | sample 6712731 | NCBI WGS metagenome assembly WLWD01 (sample SAMN12718690, study PRJNA576275) | sponge metagenome | isolation source: marine sponge | host: Mycale hentscheli | place: New Zealand: South Island, Marlborough, Capsize Point | collected 2014-11-01
CGAAGTAAGCATGACTTCAGAAGAATTGACTTGTTGGCAAAAAGTGCATACTTCAAATTCACTCTTTAGCAAGCAGCACTGGTATTGTCCCTTGAAATCAGGTGTTGCTGTATCTTTGTGCTCCATTGGTAAGATGACAGGCAAGATTCCAGAGACAAGTGTGTAAGCTGCTGCATCTGTAGTTATGAGCAAGACAGGCTTCGAAAGATCCAAGCAGCCAGAGTTTCTAATGGCAGCACTGCCTAGCAAGCAAGGCAGAGCATACACAAGCTCTTTCAGTCCCTTATCTCTGCTGATGTTCATTTCAATAGGAATGTGACTACAGTTGAAATCAGTCACACGATCCAACATTTCTTCAATTCCATGTATTTGGGGCTCTAAAAGTAGTGGCATAGGACACTCTCCACTGGCAATCATATCTGCGTAATCAACCAAGGGCGGTCCTGAACATTTGGTCAATGTTGGAGAAGTGATGCTGCAAGAACCAGAAGAATATGTTAGCAAGACAACAGAGCAATAAATTTTGAATCCAGTCAGGGCTGGATCCCAAGTTTCTTGCCCAATGACTAGAGAATAGTCACCGCGAGAAAAATGAGGAAGGCAATCAGTAGTACACACTATAACATCATATTTGATGTTGTGATCAGAGGGAACAATAGAATCAGTGTCAGTAATCAGACAGGATTGGTAATGAGCACCTTTAGCAATTTCACTATCGGTCAGAACTTGTTTGGTTTTGAGGAGCATCTTAGTATCAGAAGCTAGTGGACCACCAATGGTCTCCATAAGGCAAGCGGCATCAGCTATAGTATTAGAAACAATCAGAATTGGTTTGGTAATGTTGACCTGGATCTGATGGAGATATCCAGAGTCACAAGCAAAGCCTAAGAGATAGGGTAAGTAGCACAGCAGTTCAGGTATGCTTTGTTGTTGGATGCACACCTGAGGATTCTCAGAATATCGAATAGCTTTCACGACTTGCAGAAGAGACTTCTTTATATTAGCATTCACAAAGGAGTTGTCAGAGAAAATTCTGCTGGTGACAATCTTTCCCCACTTCTTTAAAGGTGTCTTTTCATCCTTAGTGAACTTTGACATCTTAGATTGGTTTTGTTGGCATTCGTGGGAGTCAAAGAATAGAAATTTTTCCAGTATTAGCAATACAAAAATAATTTGTGGAGAGAATCATAAATACATAATAAAAGCAATTTGAGTGATGCAATTAATTGTGAAGGCGACAAACTTAATTACATGTATAACAAAGGGAACTAAAACCATATTGTTTCCACCAAGAATTTATAAGTTGTTATAAATTTTGAAATACGCAAAAAAATTTTAAAATAGCGTGGACAAGACCCACAGTGTTTTTTAAAGTCTGCATAATATGCTAACTTTTACTAACTCGCTAGAAAAAAAACTAACTTTTAGAAAGTGCTACCAATTATTTGTCTAGTTTGATTTGAATTTCAAGTTCCTCTCAAAAATAACTCTAAAACGTATACACAACTGTATAGATTCTTTACAACCATATTCATCTTCTTTATAAAGTCATAATACAACTGGCAGAAACTGGGTATTTTGGTAATGTCAAATAAAATTCATTGGATAGCATAAATGAAAAGTGGTCTCTCTTGTCATAAAAATTCTTCACAGACAGATTGGGTAAAAGGTGGTTGTCCATGATTATACACCAGCTTCACAGACCTTGTCTTACCACAGGTAATATAAAATACACCTTGCTAGACTTCTGGGGCCATTTCTGGTACAGGGTATTCAATTGTTATACGTGGGCAAGGAGCAAGGTTAGTGAAGTGGTGATGAAATAAGTTCATTCCTCTCGCCAGTAAAAGCTCGGCTGTCACCACGGTGGTAATTAATCTGGCGGAGCTTACGTTTTACCAAATCAATAGGCAGGAGGATACTATGCACTAGACTACTATAGAAACGTGGTCTCGCATAGCCAGGCTCTTTACCAAACCGCTACGCCAAGCGAGACTGTTTTAGCACAGCGGTCAATTCGTTTGGTGTTTTTGTATTATATATCGTCAGTTTTCCCTAAAAATATTAAACATGTACAATGATAAGGTCACTTTTTCATAGCTATAATAATATACATTGTTCAATATTTTCATTACTTCTTTGTCTAACATATAAACATTAACTGTATTTCAAGCTCACCTCAATAAATAAGTGTAGAGTACGGAATTACCATAAGGAATGTGAGAAACAACAACTAAAAAAAAAAGCGTCGTCGTACTGCGAAGTTTCTAAGTACGCTCTCCGCTTTTATAGGTAGCGACTGCCGATACACGCATGCGGACGCTAACGAAGTTTTATTGACAGACGATTCTTACCTTCCAAATCTTTGTTCTGATTTGCGCAAACAAGTCTTCCACAAGGAATTCAAATAATAATGCGGTAAATAAGTTTTAATGTTACTCTTATTCGTTACTTACTTCCACCATGTATTTGAGGCCCTGACTGCCGTTAACTCTCAATTTAACATCCCACATCTTATGCTATAGATACATTTGCTCAGAAAAGCATCTGCATTGTGTGCCCTTTGAAACAATCAATATTGAGTTTTCAATGGTGCTTCAAAACTAGTCATGTGGTGACAACAAGCAAAGTTATTCAAGTTACAATAGGGACTTAGCACAATAAAGTAAATATCAAGTAAGAGTTGACAAGGAGTCACCATCAATATCTCCCTCTGCACACAACTTTGGAGTTCACCTTTTGCAACAAGATGTGCATACATGCTCAAAAAAGTTCTAAACATGAAAACATAAGTTCTTTTTATTTTGATTGAAACTTTCTCACCTAAAGGGGTCTGGAAAAAAGCAAAGGAAAAATGTGAAAAAATCTTAGTCGCCGGGGATTTGAACCCAGGGCCACTGGCTTTAGCCACCAGTACTCTAACCACTGAGCTACAACAACCCTCGACTTCCAAAACTTTCATATTTTACCTTTATACTACTGTTGAGTATAGTACCGCTTGCTGCAGTCTCGTCTCGACGGAGACCACCAATTATGTGCCGTCAGAACGCCTTTTCGGTGTCGACTGGAAACACCTCCCCCTCTGGAGAGGAGCCATAATTTGTGGATTGAAAAGGCTTTATCATCACAATTATCAAGTTCTGACCCTTCATAAAAACTAAATTGAAACTTTCTCACCTAAAGGGGTCTGGAAAAAAGCAAAGGAAAAATATGAAAAAGTCTTAAAGGGTCAGAACTTGATAATAATAATTATTATTATTTATTATCATCAAGCTGGAAAAATATCAATATTTCACCCCACCACCTTTCAGCCAGTGGCAATAGAAACCTCCAAAGTAATAGGCCCAAGCTCCCTTTCCTTCCTGAAGTCACTGGGAGATCGCTTGGCCAGTGAGTCAGGCGACTCCAAGTCCACTAGTCACCTACTCCAGAGGCTATAGCAGTACAAAGAGGGAACTGTGTGGCCATCTTGGGGACTATAGGCAGCGCTGAATGACTTTATTGCAACCTATTACCCTACTCTGTACTTCATTCTCATCATAGCAGTACTTTTTATTGCTTTGCCTCTTTTATATTTTGTTTCTTAAAGTAGCTGTGCTACATGTATTTTCATCATAGTTGGTGTGAGTGAGTGTACAAATTCAAGATTAAGATATATAGGATTACCATTGGGTACAAACTTTCAAGCCTAGCCTAGTTCATTTGTTTGGCTAATCCTAAACAGGAAGCAATTCCAGATTCCTCTGAGAGGGAGAGATTGCAAGCAGCTGGTTTAGGCGAAGAAAAAATTTGTTTTTTGGAAAATGCTGAAGCATGGGAAATTCTACAGAATCTAGAGGAAAAAATTCCTAAACTATGTGGATGTGGTGGTTATGAGTTTCTTAGATGCTCGGAGGGTGGTGCAAAAACACTACAGCCTATTGCAAGGCCAAAGAATGGCTATACCGTTAAATATTTAAGAGCTGTAGTGCATCATGCAAAAATTTATATTCGGCCACTTCAAAAAAGTTTGGATACTGATGAATATGAGCAGGTGATGGTCATTACTTTTGTTTGTTTTATTTTTGTTTTTTGTTTTTTTTGTTTTGTTTTTTTACCACGAAAGTTGCATGTATTTTATAGGAATCTAGCAGGCCCCCACCAATAGAAGAATACCTTCAATGTGGAAATTTTGTGCCTATAGCTTCTTTGAAGGAACACATTGAGATTTGTAGAGAGATGCAAAGGTAATTGCTGCTTTACTGTTTGATTATACAAAATAACATCCCCAGTCAGCATATCACCGGATTTAAAAGTTAAGTTGGTAAGTGGAGTGATTAAAATAAACGTGTGCATGCTTGTCACTCTGGGGAGAATAGGGTGTTTGAGAGGAACTCATTTTGAGGGAAAATATCATTATTTCCAAGCTAAAGCATCTTAATACAGTTCATAATGTTAACACAAAGTTAAATTGTAAAAAAAAGTTTAAATACAAAAACCTTTTGTTTGCCTTCTTGTCAAGATAACTAGGGACCAGGGGTGTCAGAATGGGTGTGGCCGAGCGGCAATGGTTGCACCAATATTTTAACAAAAAGGGGCATTTCTATTCTTTACCTGAACTTGTCCTCGTTATCAAACTTGGGCGGTCGAAATCAAGCTGTCAAAATGACTCGATCTTTTGTAAAAATAAACATAGTTTAGAAACCCTTCCAGCAATGTTGGTCTGCAAAATGGTAATTTTTGCTACTAGGAGTCTTCCCATTCAGTTATTTGCCACACATATTAGAGGAAAATAAAGCTATGACTGCCGCAATGGCAGGCATCTGTGTGCTGTTTACTTTATATGCTAAGTATACGATATAATAGTCTACATAATGGCTATAACTAATTTAACATTATGTATTTGAATGAACCTACTGATTGTTATAACAAAATCATTTGCTTTGTAATATAATAAAATATGTCATGTACTGAATTGTTTGGTGTGATTACAGTGGCATTTGAATTTATTAGATACACTAGCATAGACTTAAACTCTTTGGTTCATTTGATAGAAAAATCAGCTTTTCTATTAATAAAACTCATTACTTGAACAAATGAGTGGGTGTGTGTATTGTCAACTGGTACTATCACTTAGTAATGATTAAGAAACAAAGAAACACAATGACTGTTGCTCAACCAGGTTGCTCACCATGCTGTACACACTCTTCCTAATAATGACACCCTGTTTGGCAATCATTTTGGTATACCTAGGCTAGCTTACTCACTACAATATGCTTTGAGCATAGAATGGAGCTAATTGACATCAAGACATTATTTATATTCTCTAGTAAATCTGGCTTAGAATATTCTTGCACACACTGTAGCTATAATGGACAAAAGCAACTACTAAAATTTTTTTTAGAAACTTTATGGAAAAAAAGATAATTATCTTAACTCCTCCTATTTACATAAAGAAAAGTGATGTTCTAAGTCAAACAATTTACAACATATTTGAAAGAGGTGATGAGAAAGTTTCAATTAATGGGAATAGGTAAGAGTTGTAGACAGAGCCAGTAAGAATTGTGAGTTGAAGATCAAGGAAGCTCTACACATACAGATGACACCTGACAACAACAAGTTTAACAGAGACATAGGTTTAGAGCTTCCAGAATGCTAGCTGTCCATGCTGCTTGCAAATCACCGACCAGAATACAATAAACAGTAAGCGTACCCTCCAGAAATTTTGCTGTCTACATTGTGTTATTATATCACCACCGAGAGTTCAACCTCAGTTTACCCCTGAAGAGGACTTCGGCAAGAAGTCGAAATGCCGGGTTAAGTTATAATTAACAATATTGGCTGTTAAAAAGAGAAAAATTTGCTATTATTATAATTATTTCAGCCGAGAATGACTGAATTATTTGAAACTTGTCATTGATCTAGACCCAAGAGTGTTTCACTTGCTTTGCTCACTTGCCAATTACTTGTACAACCCAAACATTATTCTACAGTAGTTTTAGTGCATATTTTACTAATAGGATGAGTACTCGGTGAAGGGGGATATCTACGATGAGGATGAGTATTGTGCAGAAGACAAGTGTTTAGAACGATCCGACGCTACTCATAAGTAAGTGACAATGTTCCAGTGTCTTTCTTCTCTATCTTCTCTCAACTCTCTTCACGTCTTGTTTCTCCTCTACTCCTCTCTTTTATTAGCTTTGGTTGCTAGTGTGGAAACAGGATAGACTGAGTGTCCTGTTGTCGCAGAGTGTACAGGACCACCTGATGGGATGTTGGTAATAATTATTTGTCTACCTGCTGTTCAAAACAAATGCCATATAGCCAATATATTTCAGAGTGATATAGCTGTCATTTAGCTAGCATCATGTAATACAGCCACACTTAAGCTTTTTGCTGTTAAATATAAAAATTGTGTGCTTGTCAAAGTTGTGTTTATTCCAATTCCTTTTTCTTCACTACTAGATGCCGTTTATTATAAGGATTAGGACCAACTCAGGCTACACAAATAAATGAAACAATTGATAATTTTATTTAACAAGAAAGTCTTGTAACTTTATCTACAAATTAATAGTGCTGTACTACTGAATTATGTGAATATCAGAATATTTCTTGGGTCACAGTTGGTCTATAGAATCGACTGCTTTTAATCTTGTCTCTTTAAAACAACTCCCCACCAGTTTGGCTCTCAATCTGCTGTACATTATCTGCGAGTAAGAAACATAAATATAATTGAAAACAGACGAGATGAGCTGTACAGCGCCTGAAAAACTCCATAAACTTAACTAAATTTCTTTATTACAATAGTTACAGAATTAATACGCACCTGCATTACCGCCCCTTTTCACATGCAATGTGACGTTTGCGCACTTAATTAACTTGGATTCACATGACTAAATTGCTTCTGGTTAAGTACTAAATGCATTCCTCAACTACCGCACTTGAGATCGTGCCAACTCAACTTGGACATACTAGAGAACAAGTATGAAAATAATTCTAACTACAGTAAATCCTACCACTCTCTTAAAAAAAAAGCAAAAAACAGAAGACAATCCCACAGTTGATTATCAAAACTAACATTGTCTAGACCATAACATGTACTGAATTCTTCTCCTTACTATTTAACATCACTGGTACAAATTGAAGCCACAGTAACAATGACGGTGCCTTCTACAGGCTATTTATTAGTTACATACACTGCTAGTGCTAGAACTGTTTTACAGACGACCGGGTTGTAAAGCCGGCACAGAACTAATGTTGAGTTGAGGAACGACAAGGAGTGTAGCTATTCCCCAAACTAAGTTAATTATGATAGCTCACTTTAACATTCATACAATCAATCCTTCAGCAAAGGAACAATACAAAAAAAGATCATGACCGTCAGCAGAGCACACATGACAAAATGAAAGTGGGAGGGGGGCATAGAAATGCATTATGTAATGTTCACGTTCAAATGTTAGCTGCCATCAGAGAGTGCTTCATCACTCCCTGGACATCACCACACTCTCAGTGAAAGTCAATAGAAAAGAGCTGTCATCTGTGGAAGAGAGAGAAGATATAACAAATGCAGGGAATTTAAAATCACAGTTATGTCAGATTGGAAGGATTTAGCAAATAAAATTGGAAACTCTAGTTATTAAAACCTCAATTTGACTCTAGCTTGTTTTTTCATATTTTGTATATGGATGATGTTATATATAATATTATATATCTTAATTATTGTGCAGTTATCAGAAGACTGAAGTATGTCCAAGTGCCTCTACTTTTCCAAGTAACCCAATAGTAATTGAAGACAATGGATAGGTTTGTGAATTAAATTATTATAATAATAGGAAATTTTTCTCTTTTTAACAGCCAATATTTTTAATTATTACTTAACCTGACGTTTCTACTTCTTGCCGAAGTCCTCTTCAGGGGTCAACTGAGGTTGAACTCTCCATGGTGATATAATAACACAAAGTAAACAGCAAGATTTCTGGAGGGCATGCTTACTGTTTATTATGTCCTGGAGAGTGATTTGCATGCAGCATGGACAGCCAGCATCCTGGAAGCTCTAAACCTATGTCTCTATTGAACTTGTTGTTGTCAGGAGTCATCTGTTTGTGTAGAGCTTCCTTGATCGTCAACTCACGATTCTCACTGGCTCTCCCCATTAAATGGGAAGAGGTAAGAGTTGTAGACAGAGCCAGTAAGAATCGTGAGTTGAAGATCAAGGAAGCTCTACACATACAGATGACACCTGACAACAACAAGTTTAATAGAGGCATAGGTTTAGAGCTTCCAGGATGCTGGCTGTCCATGCTGCGTGTAAATCACCCTCCAGGACATAATAAACAGTAACTGTAACTAGTGTAATTGCTTAACCTTAAAATGGAAAAATCAACCCCATCGTCGTTCTTTTGGCCATAACTCAATATCTGTTTTTGCGCAATAAGGTCCCTTTTCCCAAATTCGGTCATATATTATAATTAATCAGCCTTGATTTTTTATGAAGATTTCTGCATCATGCGAGTGGTCTGTATTGTCCTATATTGTATGCTTGTAGTGTGTGTAGCAAGTAAAATCAAAATATTACTGGCTGAGAAAATATCAAGGCAGTAATAAATCACTTCTTACTGCACTGTATAGTATTGGAAGAATGTTTATTTTCATGCCACTTTTCACTTGACCGGACTGACTGACTGTGGAGATGTTTTGCATGCATGCTTATACAATACTATCCTGGTCTAGTCTGTTATCACATGCCACTAGATGGGTAATGATATAATCATGTGGGCAAAGCTGTGTGAAACACAGTGCAAATGATTATATAATTGATTTTTTTTCAGAGTGATAAAGATGACACTGAGCAGTCCATGGTAGAATATGCTATTCAACTTAGTTCTTCATCATCCCAGCTGGAGGTAATCGATAACTATGTCAGAGTAAAATGTTAGCCCTATATTGTGTGCGAATTTATTTCTCAGCTGGTTACAATATTATTTTATGTAATACACATGCACTACTGGATGTGTGTGATGCAGAAATTTTGAAGCAAAAAATATTTTTGCTACGATACTGCATCAAACTGCAAATGTGTGTGTATCTTTCACCATAACTAACAGTCCCATACACTGAAGGTGCATCTGCTTTTACCTCTGATGTTTGTATTCGGTGTTTAGTGAGATGGATTTTAGCGAGATTGAGTTCCCGTCTGGCCTGGGTTTGAAGGTGCTGGATAGAATAAAATGTTTATAATTAATGGTGCACTCAAATATAGTCAGGGCATGCAGATATGCCTCTAAAAACAAGTGCTGATATTAGGTTAAATTGTTCCCCCCCTATATGTCTGTGAGCCAGTACACTTCTAAATGAAAGCCCTCTCCCCTTTTGGAGATTTCTGACAAGAACGTTAATGCAGTTTAATTGTGGTCTCACACACCCACAACTGATCTCCCATATAAACTTTACCAACAATTACATTTTACATTTTTAACAACTTACATTCTTAACAACTTACATTCATACACATGCACACACTTTCATTCATCCATTGGGAATAGCCTAACCTATCTTTGTAATTTATCTTTAATTATATTTGGTGATGCATTCTTGCCTCAGCCAGCTGAGGGAGCAGAGCCTACTTTCTATTGTTGTGCATGTGTCTTAGAACAGCCATTCTGTAATTTTACATCTTTTGCTACTTTTAAATAGTTCTGAGCACATTCTCTAGTGGCAGACTACCATGCAGGACTACCTACATTGCTGCTGTGTTTCTGGTACCTATCATATATAATAGCTTAAGTGGATTGGGAGCTATAACAGGTTACCAGGTTTTATTGGTACTGAATCAGCCTAATGAGTGTTGTTATATACAAAATGTATTGAATTGGAGACTATCGTACAGCATGCAATATTCCCAATATTCTGCAGTAAAGGGGGAGTCTAAAGTTATTGCATTGGGTTATTGCAGTCCTCCTATAAGCTTTATTCTTATGCTGATTGCGTTCCCTTAGTATTTAAACTTTAAACAAGCAGAGGGGCAGAGAATTTGCACACAAAGCTTTACAATAAACCACTTGGAAAACTCTCTCACTCCCCCACCCACCCCCTCCCTCCTCCCTCCTCTTCCAGTAGCCAAGTGATACTACTGTAACTACTGTAATGCTGGAAATAGTGACATGCATGAATGATGTAATTATGAACTTCATAACAATTAATAGTCTCCAGTTAGAAATTAAGCGATTATTCCCTGCTGGATTTCTAGTACATATGATGCATAGCTAACTTTATCCTGTGTGGCCGTTAGAGACTCCCACCAACCTGTGCCTCTTCTTCCAGAGAGTAGTGAGTCTGCTATTGCAATATTGCAGCTGTTAACAAGACAGTATTACGACTACGAAATATTTTGTGCATTATCTGTTGACTAAAATGTTTTGAAATCATTGAAATTGTCCCCTCTATTACCACCTTTCAGAGATCCCCTAACAATAGCATGTAAGCTAGCTTAGTATCTGGTATATGTATGGAAGTATTTAAAATAAATGGCATCAAAAAGTTTCAGTGAAAAAACATACTGTAATAATTATTTTTTTCAATATATTTATAGTACTTCCTGCTGACGAAGTAGCCATTAGTTATAGTTAAACAAATTAATAAAGTATGCCAAACATTTTATCTATTGACTGTAGCTTTAACCAAAGACTTTGAATTGCTGGTGAAAAAAAGGAATTGTTTCTTTTCACACTATGCATAATGGCTGGGTTTTGGTTGGCTGGCAGTAAGTGGCCTGTTGACTACTTCGGCTACTTCCTGCCTTTTGATTATTGTTGCATTGTTGCTTTTGATTAATTGCTTGAAAGTCACAGCCTAAAATGTGCTAAATAATAGTTAATTATTTCATTGCTGGTGTAATCTATTCTTTTGTGTTCATCATAAATACAGTGGTTGCACTAAAAATGACAGCTTATCAGCTATGAATTATTGTTTCATATACTCCACTCTCACTTACTAAATAATGTGTTCTGAAAGTTCCTAAAGGTCTTTAATGAAAAGAGATTTCCAAGGGACTGAAAAAACTTTTTACTGCAACTCCTTCAGGCAGGAAGAAAAAATGAACGGCTACAGCTGTTTAGGCTGTTCTGGCTCCTACTGGCTCTGTTCTATACATAAAAAAAAAACTAGCTGGACATATTTAACAAGTAAACTTGTCCAGTCAATTCAGTCTAAATGATGTTGCAAAAATATATTATAGCAAAAACCTATAATATCTACTTTCTTTAACTTCTTGTTAGTCTTGTGTACAGCTCTGCGGGTTCGCACGCTCCATTATTATAATGAGTCACTGTTGTGTGTCTAGAAACTGCCAAAAAATGTTTAGTACAGTTGCTGAAGTTGTGATGCATTTACAAAGGAAATGTTTGATGAAGAGTGCTTTAGCCTAGCCATTCAAAGAAGCAATGTAGTGAATTCAGCACTTCACGGGATAGAAAGGAAAGCATTTTCAACAAAGAAACTACTAATGGTATGATATGAATATGAATTGTTGTTATCATTATTATGCCATCAAATATGCATGCTCGTACATAGAAAACATGGGGCAGGTACTTAATTACTTGGGGTTATAAGCACTTTAAGCACTTTCTTTTAGGTACTTAAATGTGCTGCTTGAAATACACATTAGTGCTTGTGCTTTGAGTATTTTAATGCTTTTAAACCGCGTTAAGCACAATTTGTTTGTAAGCTCCACTGTAAGCTTGACTTGATACACATTTTACTTGATTGCATGCATTTGAAGTAAGAAACCCCCTGAATAATGCTTTATTCACTGCAACAATAAGTACATTGATTTTCACTGAATTATACATTCTAATCACTTTCATTACAAAAATAAAAATTAATATAGATCTGTGAGTGTTTGTAAAATTTTGTGCTTCAAGCTCTTTTAAGCTCTTGAAGTTGTGCTTCAAGCATTATGTCAGTTATAACATGCTTGTACCTAAGAACTTTTACAAACACTTGCAGATGTGCTTGAAATACATGACCCAAGTGCTTGTCCCATGTTTGATACATAGGTATCATTTTTTGGAGAAGAAGCTCAAGATGGTGGAGGACCAAGAAGGGAATTTTTTCGTTTACTGGCTAGTAACGTTAAATCAAGTATGTGTGTCGGACAAAATGATTCATACACTTTCAGGCATGATGTTTTAGGATTACAGGTACATGAATTTTTTGGTTAATTTTAATAATTTTTTAATCTCTTTCTTTTTTATACTCATAGGCCAAGAAGTTTGAAAGATTAGGACAATTTGTGTCCATGTCATTGGCACAGGGAGGAAATGGATTCCCTTTTTTTGCAGACAGTGTGTATCAATATACCTTAGTGGAAAGTCAGTAGATGAAATTGAAGTTAATTTTGATGATGTCCCACACCACGAAGCACATCACTTTTTGTCACAGGTAGCTAGCTTGATTGTTTACAGAAAGGAGTAATCTTACTTATTATTTTTTTTAACTTTCTTTCAGCTGTCTGATATTCAAGATGACAGGCTAGTGACAGAATTTTTGCTGGATTCTAGTGATGTAATAATGAATTCAGGATACATGAAGCCTATAGTTACTGCCAAAGTATCAGATATACCTGAAATAAAGCGAGTGGTTACACTGCATTATAGCATACTGGAAGTAATAGCAGAACTAGATCAGTTTAAGAAAGGCCTGCAATCTCTTGGTGTATTAGACATCAAATCCCAATATCCTAAAGTGATGGCTCCTTTCTTTACCAACAAAAGTCACCAGATATTATCAGCAGGTAAAAGTGGTTCATATGTCAATAATTCTTTGCTCAGGTTTATAAGTGATGTATTTAAAGTATTTAGAAAGGGAGAGAAATGTTTCTTGCTGAACTGAAAGTTGATGGTGCTATATTTACAGATTATAGCATGTAGCAACTGGTTAAAAGTTTAAAGGAAAAGAGTATGCGGTTCGAATGTCATTAATTGTGTGTAGCTCAGTGGGTAGAGCACTGGTTGTAAAAGCAGAGCCTGGGTTCTATTTCCAATAAAGACTAGAAACAAAATAATTCTTCACATTATTACAGCCATTTTTAGCACAAGTTTGTTTTCCGTTCCATTTTAGGCACTTTTGCTTGACAAGTGATGAGCAAGAGAATTAACGTATATTACTCATTACTCAAATAGATGCTACTCTTGAATACTAGCTGCTCTTGAATACTAGCTGCTATTGATGCTTACCTATTACTGAAATTTAGTAAAGAAAGCAAAAGGAGTGAGTGGTGCAATTATTAAAATTTTAGCTCCTACTTGTATGTGGCTATTCTCAACACAATTAAAAGTGTGACAGGCTTTGGGAAAGAGTACGACTTTTGCGCTAAAATAGGAATTTATTTTTACCTTGTTATAATCTTTATATTTTTCTTCACATCTGGGTCACGTTTGAACACTGTATTCAGATTCAAATGGTCCAACCAGCCTCCACGACATAAAATGGGTAGTAGAATCTGAACAGAAAGTGATTGCTTGAGAAATTTACTTGAATTGATGGTAGAAATAACTTGTGGTTTTCAAAGTGCAAGCCAGACAGCAAATATAGTTGACTGTTACATAAAAGAACTATAGATAAGTAAATTTCAGTACTATGGCTAGATAATACAAATAAATTTTTTTGTGAAGTTGTGAATTTTCCTAGAGCGGTGCAATGACGACCACTGCCATTGTAAGCTGAAATAGTATTGTTGTGGCAACCAATAGTGAGTAGGTATATATGGTACTGAAAAATTACTTATCCTGTGATTGCAAGATACTACATATAATAGTTATTGAATCTAGTGATCATTTGTGTTGTAACTTTGTATTGATTATCATCATACCGGTATTTAATTATTGTGATCACTTATATTACATCCTGCCTGTATCATACACTTCCTGTATCATTCCTATTTAATTAATTGTGTGTCATTTTGCCAGCTCTCTTGAGTTGTGTTATGTTCTATTGATTGATGAATTACATTCAAACTTTATGAACAGTTACTTGCTTACAATTAAGGTGTAGCTAGAGAACCAAGATACAACATTTTGGCGACGAGTCGGGATCATGGCTACACCAACTTTAGGAAGAATTGACGAATTTGATCGCCATCGAGAAGATTGGTCGCAGTACGTCGAGAGACTCGAGTTTTACTTTGTTGCAAATGGTATTACAACTGAAGAAAAGAAGCGAGCTGTTTTCCTTTCAGTCATTGGCTCACCGACATACAGAATTTACGGAACTTACTTACTCCGAACAAGCCAGGAGAGAAGTCTTACGCCGAGTTGACGGACACACTGCAACAACACTACAGTCCAGCGCCTTCCGAAATCGTGGAACGGTTCAAGTTTTATTCTCGCTCGAGGAGAGCCGGAGAATCTGTTGCTGATTTTCTTGCTCAGATGCGATCATTAGCTCAACATTGCAACTACGGTGCTAGTTTAGACACCATGCTCAGAGATCGTCTAGTTTGCGGGATCAATGAAGACTCTATTCAGAAGAGGTTACTGGCTGAACCGAACTTAACTTACAAGAAGGCCGTGGAGCTAGCGCGAGGCCTGGAGACAGCCGACAGGAATGTACAGTTGTTGAAAAACAATCATACTATCAAGCTGACCCAGTGCAAACCAGTTCAGACAGGAATGGTCGAGAAGTGCATCAAGTAACACCAAAGAGAGTGCAAGAAGGTGTGAAGGATTTTCAATGTTTCAGGTGTGGTAGTACTGACCACATAGCTAGCAGTTACAAGCTTCCAAGAGATATTGAGTGCAGAAGTTGTGGGAAAATGGGACATCTTCAAAAAGTGTGCATGAGATCAGGATACAAAGGAAAGGAGTCCAAGAATTATACGTCAAGAACGAAACAGTCAAGAAGAGTCTGCAGAGTCGAGGAAGAAGATGAGGATGACGTGGTTGAGGCACCTCTATACAAGATAACATCAGAAACCAAAGTCCCACCCATCCAGTACAGATAGATGATTGCCTTGTCCAGATGGAAGTTGACACAGGTGCAACCATGTCTCTGATGTCAGCAAATACACTTTACCGCTTGTGGCCAGGAAGAAAGGTGCAAACCACTAAGGTGAGATTATGTTCATACTCCAAAGAGCCTATACCAGTTGTGGGTTGCTGTGAGGTAAACATCAACTACAAGGGTCAAAGTGCTACAGTCCCCACTGATAGTTGTGCAGGGGGCAGGTCCTACACCTGTTGGGAAGAAATTGGCTTGCAGAAATTAGATTAAGTTTGCAAGAAATACATTATGTTAACAATAATTCATTGCAGTCAGTGTTAGACAAGTATCCAGCAGTATTTCAGAATGGTTTAGGAAAGATGGAAGGGTTCAAAGCTAAAATCCATGTGCAGCCGGATGCCAAGCCCAAGTTTTGTCGAGCACGGAGTGTACCATATGCTATGAGAGAGAAAGTTGAAGCTGAATTGAATCGTTTGTTAGAAGAAGGGACGTTGGAACGTGTCGAGGTGTCAGATTGGGCGTCACCAATAGTTCCAGTGATCAAGAGTGACAAAAGTGTGCGAATATGTGGAGATTTTCGAGTCACAGTTAATCCAGCATCAAAGCTGGATGCCTACCTAATTCCAAAGGTGGAAGATTTATTTACAAAGCTACAGGGAGGTACATCATTTACGAAAATTTTTGAGCAATGCATACCAGCAGTTAGTATTGGATGAGGAGTCTAAGAAGTATACAGTGATTAATACACACAAAGGTCTCTTCCAGTATACACGGTTGCCATTTGGAATTTTGTCTGCACCGGGAATTTTTCAGCGTGTTCTTGAAAATGTTCTACAAAATATTCCAGGAGTTGTCAATTACTTGGACGAC
>WLWD01002267.1_pt1 | contig 15838 bp, 4 predicted proteins | sample 6712731 | NCBI WGS metagenome assembly WLWD01 (sample SAMN12718690, study PRJNA576275) | sponge metagenome | isolation source: marine sponge | host: Mycale hentscheli | place: New Zealand: South Island, Marlborough, Capsize Point | collected 2014-11-01
TCATCAACCTGCAATTGTCCCTGCATCATTTTTTCCATCATTTTTTCAATCATTAAAAGTAGTACTGGAGCGTTCAACTGGTAAGTGGCTTTGAAAAGCTGAATACCTGAACACACACACCAAGTTTAAAAAAAAATTAACAAAAAGGCAATAACAATGACAATGAACAATTTTATAAGCTAAAAGTGAAACAATAATAATAACAATCACACAATTAGAAAACAACAACAACAACAATGCAATAGTATGAAGATTGAGTTTACTGTCCAAATTGAATAAAGCGAAGTATCTATCCCGACGCTGCCACCAAATGTGAAGGTTTTAGTCCAATCCTTCTTTAAAAGTAAATCCTGTAATACTTAATTAATTGTCTCTAATTCTTCAACAGATAGTTTAGTTAAATATCAATAAGAATAATACATTAAATAGCGTCAAGATAACATAGAACCACAAATGATATAATAACTAACCACAAAGTTATTAAGTTTACACAAAATAGTTGCTAAGGTATATCTAAGCAATCTCTAAGGCAGCTGCTATTTATACCCTGAGGTAGCTGCCATGAGCAATTTCCAAATGACCAATAGGAATGTTCCACAACTGCCAGCTAGTAGAAATTAAGAACAAGTTTCTCATGGATTAAAAATAGTTTTATGTGTGGGACTGATCCCCACAATGGAGGAATAGAGAATTACGATCATATTTACAATTTCTTGTACTCTGGAATATATCCCATTTCGTTTACCAAAGAAGAACGAGTACTGAGGAGGAAAACCAAAAATTTCAAGGTCTGATAAAGAATTTTTTTTTTTGTTATCACTTGTTAGGCTTCATGGGAGTTTGAGTCACCCGCCCTTTACCTTTACAAGTTCCACTTACTACTAAGCAATCAATTTTGTAGCACTGATTGTTTGTCTAGCTAATTATCTATCTCAAGAAGTAGCTAGATTAAACAGTTACATGGATACACTAATTAATGAATGTGTTTTTATTTTATGCTAGAATATGGTAGAGAGTGAGTGTCAGAGTTTAGCTTCCACTTGTTGGTTACAAAGCAATTTAAACTTGGTCGGCTATGATTTTATTATGATAATTGTATGTTTGTTGCAAAAAAATAAAAATGTGTAATACAAGGTAAAGGATGGTCTTCTCTATTACTCCAAGAGTGGAAGTGCCCAGAAGCAAGTTCCTAGAAGTAGTAAAGAGAAGGAGAGAATACTGAAGTCATGCCATGCATCTATTGAAGGTTCATTTATTTAATTTGTACTTGTGAACTGCTACACTTTCGCAGCTTCATATAATCTTTCTATAATATTTTTACTCCGTGCTATATATTATATTGGAAGTTGTGCTTCAATGATTTCTGCTTGTGACCTTAGCATATTAGTTTGGTTCAGGCTGATAAAAAGCAATAGCCAATACTATATTAAAATGTTATGAACTTTAATAACGCTTCTCATACAGGTGAGGTGCATTATCTGAAAATAAAAAGCAAATACTAAGTGTTTAAGTCTTTATCATTGCTGTAATATTTAGTCACCTTGGAAGGGACAAAACAGCCCAAAAAATCAAGAAGCGTTTTTATTGGAAAACCCTATGGAGTGATGTTCAAGACTACATTTATAAGTGTGAGGCCTGTCAACGAGCGAATGATGCTTAGTTTCAAAAGGCAACTGAACCTCTCCACCCTATACCCATAAAATCTGAAGTATGGAATCAGGTAACTATTCACAACTAATGGTTTTATTTCTGTTCAAAATGTTTTTCAGGTAGCTATTTGCTCATTAGCCAAGCTATTAGGTTTTTGATTAAATCTTGGTATAATATGTATATATAGATTTGGATGTGCTAAAGTTGTAATTTCAGACCAGGGAAGAGAATTCGTCAACCAAGTGAATAAATATTTGTTTTCCATTACCAAAACAGAACATAGAGTCACATCCGCATATCATCCCCAAACAAATGGAATGGTTGAACGATTCAATCAAACTTTGCAAAGGTCTCTTGTGAAAATTGTGAATAGCAATCTGTTACTGTTACTTGACAGATTGAAGGAGTTTTTCAGAAATCCCAATTCTCAACCCGTAAAATTAAAAGAGAATGACATCTTTAAATATGGTAGTAGCGATGAAGATTGCCACAATGATCATAGTATAAGCTTCTTCACCACATACTGAAGAAAGACTGGAGAATTCAGTGACTCCTCGTCACAATGTACAAGTCATATCTCCATATGGCTCCCATTTGGAAGAATTACAGTGTTTGTCAGAATCAGATGGACTATCACAAAATCTCCACTCCCCGAGTTGCACAACCCATCTTCAAAACATTACAAATTAATGTCAAATGTCAGCAGAGAGGAGCAGTTAAAAAATTATGTTGTAGAATTTCAAAGAATCAGCACAGAAAGTCTTGTTTCGAGAATTTCTGCATTTATACCCCTTCTTGAAAAGATAAAATTGGGAAAGTAAGTTTAAAATATGTTAATATGTAAGTTAAGAGTATATGGCTAATTTTCAAAAGAAATTAGAACAACCCTAAACCCCCCTTTAACCTTTATAAATTCACTATATATTATATTATTATATATATTACTTATTACATGAATCCAGCGTGATATGGCGAGATATTTCACGAGCAGGCTAATTTATTTTCACGAGCCACAGGCGAGTGAAAATAAAGCCTGCGAGTGAAATATCTCAGCCATATCATGCTCTGACGAGTGTAATAAGTGGTTTATTCTTACTTGATATCTTCACTATTATAGTAGAGGCCAAAAAAAAGTTCCAATAGCAACCCAGACTATACCAGGACTTTTCATTACAAAATGCTCCTAGTTTACTGCATGGAGTACTAGGTAATCAGCAAGTTCGATTATTTTTTGTGTGCTGAACTAGAATTGGTAAACAACTGGGGGAGTTATTATCAGAAAGACTTTATCAAGGCTGGGTGATGGGAACTTTTTTGGCATCTACCGTAACTCTAGCAGGCTGAGATAACAACCATGAGATGACATGAGTTATCTAACCGGTCACGAACCTAAAAATAACATTGTGAAGATATCCGTATAGAATATATATATATATATATATATATATTTGTAATTTTTTTCTTCAGATACTGGAACATCAATGCCCAAGTTATGGCGAGTTCATGAAAATGTCATGTAGGAAGCTTCGTATGTTAAATTATTGAAAAGAGTGTCAATTTTTAATTATCATTTTTACTTGCAGAGATTGTATGGGATCTCAGTAAGTGTCCTCAAATGTAGCAGGCCCGCGCCTGCTCCCTACTATGCAGAACTCGATCGCTACACCACTCGGGCCAGTTCACACACTATTTAATTTCATAAACAATAACACACTGAAGGGCGCATGCCCGATCCGACAATCAAAGTACAAGGTTCAACACATCCTCCCCCCGTTGACTACTGTAAGTGGTCAATGTACGGGAATAATACAAACATAAATGTAATAGTGATAACATATGATACACTAGTTACGAAATGTTTCGATATTAGTCTTCTGTAATACACCACACTATTTCCCTTGCGTTCTTGGCTGCTAGACGCTGAGGTCTCGAGTTGCGGACAGCTGATGGTGTAAGGTCATCATTAGCTTCGAGGGTGGCATCAACTTCAGGTACGTTCTCAATATTTTCATGTGATGACTGATACACTTCCAGTGGGTAGACATGCTGAATAGGTCTTCGTAAGATCTTCATACTTCCCTTGCTGGAAACAACCTTGACCTTAACTCCGCGAACTACGTCATCAACTCCATGGATAAGCTCCTGTATCCTTCCAAGTCACCACAGACCTCTTGGACGTCCTTCATCATATACAGTCACAATTTCTCCAACCATGAGATCACGTGTTTCACCTCTTGCTAACCGAGTATGATGGTGTTCTCGAAGTTCCAGCAAGTATTCTCGCTTCCATCGTTTCCAGAACTTCTGAAGGGTCTTTGTGAGATGACACATTCTACGTGAAAGTGCTTCTGGTGGGTCGGAAGAATAAACATCGGGGTCATCACTGTGAACAGTGGGGTCTGACAAAGACAAGATGCGATATCCAACTAACAAGTGGGATGGTGCAAGTGGCTCCTCCATATCTTCAGAGCTAACATAGGTTAGTGGCCGTGAATTGAGAACTGATTCCACTTCAACTACTAGAGTAAGGAGTTCATCATGAGAGAGACTATTCCGACCAATGGCCTTCCTTAAGCATCGCTTTGCTGATTTTACCATGCGTTCGAACACTCCACCCCACCAGGGTGCCTTCTCAAGATTGAATCTCCACTCAATGTGCAACCTTGAAAAGTAGTTGGCAAATTCTGAACTTTCAATCATATTCTTGATAGCGACTGCGGCACACTTAAAGGTCTTTGCATTGTCTGACACTATGCAGCTTGGCACACCTCTTCGAGCAGAGAATCGCCGAAAGCTTCTCAGGAAGGAGGTAGCTGTCATGTCTGTGACCAAGTCAAGGTGGACTGCTCGGGTAGAACAACAAGTGTACAGGCATAGCCATGTCTTTGAGTTTCTTGGCCCACTCGATGTCCGAATATAAAATGGACCGGCAAAGTCCACACCTGTGGTCTGGAATGGACGAGATTGTCGGACACGAAAAGCTGGCAATGGGGGCGAAGGCTTACTTCTGCAAGGCATTCCCTCAAACCTTCGACACACAACACATCTATGAAGTAATTTGCGAATAAACTGCCTCCCCTGAACTATCCAGTATGTGGATCTGAGCTCAGCAAGTGTCTCTCTTACACCATCGTGCAATACACGTTTGTGAGCATCCATCACTACTAACTTGGCTAGGTGGTGCCCTTTATCCAGCAAAATTGGGTTCTCTGATAAGCTGAGACCCGAGTTGGCCATTCTTCCCCCACATCTCCATATGCCCAGATCATCACAGTAGAGGTCAAGCTGGTGCTTTAATCCATAAAAATTGCAACTTCCTTGCAGAAGAGACTGGGCTTGCCTTATCCAGTAACATCTTGCTCGCTCAAGATCAGTCAGTGGTGACTTATGTCCAGAGGATTCACAACCCTTTATCTTGCTGCGAAGAAGCTTATCACTAGCTCAGTGATTCTAAAAAGTCGATGAGAAGAGCTGCATCGTTGGGGTTCAAAGAGTTCAGATTCTCCAGCATCTTCAATTGTAGCAACAAGTGAGAATGCAGTCTTCTTCATTTCTGCTTGGCAAACTCCGGGAATTGAATCTTCGATGTCATCCTTTGCCTCATGGAATGTGCCCTCAGAACAAAGCCATCGAGGACCATTCAACCAAAGTGGATTTTCTGCAAGCAATAAAGCGGACACACCTCTTGAGGGTATATCTGCTGGGTTGTCAGATCCTGGACAATGCCTCCAGTGTTGTGGCTTGACTAGTTCCCGAATTGCATTGACTCTGTTCTCAACAAACTGTTTCCATTCATGATGTGTTCCCTGAATCCAATAAAGAGCTGCCTTCGAGTCAGTAAAGCAGACAGGATTACTTAATGAAATCAAAGACTTCAGTGCAGCGGAGATACTATCAATTAATTTGGACAGAAGAAGTGCTGATAATTCCATCCTAGGAATTGTTGCTCCTCCCACTGGTGTGACTCTCGTCTTGGAAGCTACAAACTTAATGTGAACTCCTTGGTCGTTATACACAACTGCTGCATAAGCCCGTTGATGAGGCATCACAAACCCAACCAGTCTGACTGAATGTGAGTGAAGTGGGGAATCACGGAATAGGCAACGTGGAATCGCTATGACCCTTGCATCCTTCAGCATCTTCAAAAGATGATTCCACTTCTTAAGTAGTGCTCCAGTGAGAGGGTTGTCCCATTCTATGCTTGCTTCGCATAGTTGCTGGCAAAACATCTTAAATAGAATTGTAACAGGAGAAAGTACTCATAATGGGTCATAAAACCTTGCTGAAATGCTGACAATGCTCCTTTTACTAGGTTCCAAGCCTTCCATGATGCTGGCCAACTCGCTAATATCAAATAGAAATTCATCGCTATTAGTATTCCACTCCACACCTAACACCCTTTGGACGCTTGGTTTATCTTTCTCATTGGTTCCCAGTGAAGTCTTGGCATATGTCTGGTCCTCTTCTTGAGTTGGCAATATTTGGTCTTCAGATTGTGTCTCTTGTGTATTGTTCAGTGACTCCTCCTCCACTCTCCTGCAGTCAGACGCCTCATTATTCTGAATACGAAGATGAAGTATGCCGGAATTAGTGGCAAACTTTCTCAACCTGAACCCAGCTTCTGCCAGTCGTAGCTTGGACTTAGCATACAACTCATAAGTGGATTCGTCATCAGCTGAACCAGAGACTAAGTCATCAACGTAGATAGAGGAAAGAAAACTGTCTACGAACTCCGGGTCCTCCTCTCGATATGATTCCAATACTCAGTTTCTTCTTTCTAGATAACCTTGCTTAGCTAAATAGTCTTTCTTCTTTTTTTCTAAAATTAATGAGAATCCCTTGTTTGAGTGTAAACACCAGAAATATTGTGGTGAGTTTGAAAAATCAATTAACAAATCATCTTCCCTGGTCAGTAATCAAAATATGAGGGCAAACAAATTGACACACATTACTTATGAAATATTATGATGATAAATGTTATCTAAGCAAAAAAAATATGAAATAGTTATGTGGATTTGGAGGCACCGGCTGAATTGAATCTACTCTCATCTGGTGGAATACTTGGATTTGACTGGAATAAGGTATAGTGTTACCCGCTAATGTCTTTAGCTTGTTTCGGTGCTGATAATGATCACATGACTCTACCTAATAACATAAGAGGTAAAGAGAATACTTATAGTTTTTTCCTCTATAGAATTGCAATTTGTGATCATTTTTTATCACATGCAAACAAACTAGCTGTTCAACTTTAACAGTTCCTGATTTAGATCATTTTAGAACGATTCTTAAAAATTCTACAGAATCTATGGTGACTGTCAATACTACCTCTCCTCTATCTTGATCATAATCATGTATTCCATCATTGGTTTCTTTGAACTAAAAATGGCTGCATACTTCAAGAAACCAATAGCTTAATTCAACCAAAGTTCAATGCCATCCTTCGCAAATGTCACTTCTGCTTCAAAAGCAGGCATCTTTAAAGTGTACACTTTTAAATGGTACAAGAATGGTAGTTCCAATTATCATTGAGTTTGCTATGAGAGCGTTTATTGTTATAGTTGAGTAGTTGAAAGATATGCCACTCATGAAAAACATGGAATTAAAGAAGCAGAATCTACTTGAGGCAAAAAACTTATATACCTTTGTTTAATTTGTAATTGTAAACTGTTCCTCACCCACCTTTCCCCACCCCAGCCTACCTTCCTTATACCTCCATCAGAAGACAAGAATGAACTATTAGCTATAGCTATCTACATCTACACGTTTTACATTTTTTAATCTTAAAAATTACCAAATTTGATTGTTTCTAAAAGAAGGAATAATTAATACTTTCTATATTTTCATATTGATGAGTGGAACAGAGTCCCCGATCACATAGTATCCCTTCCCTCAGTGTCTGCGTTCAACAGTTCTCTAAAAAAACTGATTTTCAGATAATGTTGCATTGTATTGTCTTATTATCATACACTTTTTAGTCACTTCCTTTTATCCTTCTGCTTCTGGAAATCCTGTATATTAGCCTTGTGCTAGCTGGTATTTCCTGTTTTGCTTTGCAAACAAACTATTTTTTAAAAAATGATTGAGTCTTCATTTAATGTTAGCTACTCAACTTCATACATGAAAGAACATAAAGCAGTTAGCTTCAAAGCTCATGTTAAATACATAATCTGTTATTACAAAACAAAACAAAAAACTTAAGCAACGATAGCTATTTCCTCTCCGATATAATAGCTATAGCTAGTAGTATAAATCGCCTAGATCAACTTTAAAAAAACTTTGCCCACCACCTCAGGACACTCTCCCTATTCTTTTCCAACCCCTGTACGGTCCAGGTAAGCGTGAGCACACCAGAAGGAGAACGCACAAGTGTTACCAACAATCGGCTGCGAGGGTACCCAAATTTACGGCAGGATACCAATATTTCCGGAAATATGGGTACGCCGGGATACCCAATTTTACGGGATAGCTACCCATATTTCCGTGACACCGGGAATTACGCAGTCTACATTCAATTTTATTAGATGCTGGTTGGTCGTCGTGTGGACAAGAATTGCGGTAGTAAATGGCTGTGGCGGTCACTGGTGCAGTATCTAAAGAAAGTGTCAGGGATATTCCTCCCGGACGGTATCCCGCTATACCGGAAGGGTGAGTTTATTAAGGTGGTGTAGCTCTATTCGAGTGATGTGCCTCAGCACGAATGGCGAGCGAGCCATTGTGCACAAGTAATTCACACAAGGTAGACTTTGATAATAGTTGACTACAAAATCTGTATACAAAAGTAACAATGAGACTACATTCATCATTTAGATTGCCTGAAGTTAAGTCTTAGATCCTGTTCACCTATTTTTAGAAGGCATAATTCAGTCTATTTAGTCTTAAAAGTACAGTAGAATGTCAGAAAGTCGGTCAACCGGACATCAAAATGTAAAGCCCACCTGCCACCAAGTTTTGCTGTTATACTGTACTGTACTAGAGAATGGCTACAGGCTAGAGGAAAAGAGTGGTGCTAAGCATTAAGGACAAGTTGGAAGTATGCTGGCTTATCAAAAAAATTTAGTTGGAGGCTGCTTTTAACAACCATAGCAGCAGCTGTATTAGTAAAACATGTACATTGGTTTACCCCAACACCTACTTAGGTCAACTTCCGGCAGATTCAGTTATCCTCTCTGGTCCCATTGTGTCTGGATAACTGACATTCTACTGTAGCTAACTACAAGTAGTTATGTATCCATTGACTATAGAGTGATAGCTTCATCTAAATGATCTGTACAAAAAGTACTCTGCACAGTTTATAGTCAACTACTACTCGTATGTTTCCAAGGTTAATGTTGCACATGTGCGCACTTACCCATACTACTTCACTTAGCTTCCAAGGTATTTCACTTAGTTTCCACTTAGTTACCAAGGTATTTCAAAGGATAACTTACTACCACCGCTAATTCACATAGAAAAGGAACTCCTAAGTCTGTAAGACATAACTATAACCGTCACTGATTAGTGGTCGAAGATGTGCCCAGTTGAAAATATATAATTGGTATCTGCTTAGTTTGGGGTCTTATAGATTAACTGAAACACTATCTCATATAATTGAAGGAAAATCTGCTTTTCCTGCTAATAACAATATTGCTTCATTATTTTGCTATTATTAAGTATTAAGTCACTGTTACAGAAGCTACGTAATATTCTTCTAAATTTGATTGAGAGCTATTTATTTATGGCTTTAACTGGAAGATTAAAAAATAAATTTTGTTCTATTTTTATACTCTTTTCTCCCTACATTAGGTGGCTTAATTATACCCACTTTGGAAGACCTATTCGTGGGACTCGAATTATAGCAATAAAGACTCCCTTAAAGAAGGTACGTTAGTGTGTGACTGCTACATTTACTTTGATCCCATCCTTCCCTCCCAATAGAAGTCATTACACTAACTTTGCATCTGTTTGCCTTACAATCAATGTATTATAATATTTGTCACAATATCTGTATTCATATTAAGGACTTGCTGGAAAAGACATGGAATTAATAAAGTAGAGTCATATTAAATAAACTGTTCACTTTTTTTGTCAACATTCTCATTTGAGTAAATAGAATAGTAGATTATATAAAATCTGGTTAAGTATTAAGTAACCAACATAGTCTAAATAAATTTAAGTTTTTTCTTACAAAAGAAGTCTTCATATAATTGGCGATAATTGCATGAAAATATATTCGAAAGAGATGTATAAGTAGCTAGTGGAAAATTAGTAATACGGTCATGGCCAGTTGTTGTTTTTTCTATTGAATATTTTGCAGGAGTTTCATAATGGTTTAGAAAAGGAGAAATGTCCACCAGTGCAGGCTGATGTAAAAAAATACAGATGGGGTGTCAGTTGTGAGGATGAGTTCACACCAGTGCAGGTCATAAAGCGCATTGCAGCAAATTCCGAAGGCTTCAAATTGGGTGCAGTGATAGACTTAACATATACCGACAAATATTACAATGGAAGGGTAAGAAACTATGTATTTTAACTTATTATAATTTTAATTATTATTTTCATCAGTGAATGGTTTTGTATGTCTGTATTTATGATACTAGTGTCATGACACAAGTAAGCTGGTAACACTCTACTAAAGTTATGTGCAAATGCAATAATGTAAATTCTCTTGCTGCCGCTAGGCAGTCACGCCCACCTGGCAGAGCCAGGATGCCTATGCAATTAGCAGGCACTGTGAGCCATGTAAGCAAAGCTTCTGGAGCCGGGCTAGGAACTTGCAGGAGAACAGACCTTTCCTCACAGCAAGTGGTGTGGGCACCTGAAGTCCCACCTGGACCATTGCTGTTTCATAAGAAAATGCCTTGAATGTGCACCCCAGCAAATGCCAGGTATCCAATCACAGCTGGGTGGACTGGTGGGGCTGGTAAGAGGCAGATGGAAAATCAGATGGAAAATTGCCCAGAGTTGGGCTTGAACTCAGGAATTCAGGGCCTGAGCCAAGGACACAACCACTACAACACCACACAGCTACCACACGAACACATACACAGTCATACACGCACATATACACACACAGATATACACACACACATACACACAAGAGGATAGGAAGGATAGAAACATTGCTGGTCACTATGACCAATCTAAGTTAAATTTGGGTAGTCCTTTCCCCATTTTAATTGATCAGTCTAAGGATTTAATTAAACTTAGTAAATTATATTGTAAATGTAAAAAAAAAACCCATCAATGGTGAAAAATACAATATTAAATGAAGAATACACACACATGCACACACACATATATATATACACATGATATGAAAACATGCACACACAAACCTTTTGAAAGCACGTACACACATTCTGTTTGGAAAGCACGTACACACATACTGTTTTGAAAGCAATAAGGTTCAGAAAGCTCACATTATTGATTGAGAGATGCTTCAATTCCAAGAGTGGTACTCAGCTTCTGCTGAGTTTCAACTTTGAGGAGATTGATTCAGATTGGATTGTATTATCTATACTCAGTGTTCTGTCTACAAAGTTTTTATAGAGCAGGGTATGGACAGAGTAAGGGTTAGAATTAGGAATCAAACAAAGGTAAAAGAGATGAGGGACAAAGAATGAAAAAAAGGAAGAAACCAAGAAGAAGATGAAAGAAATAAAATGAAGGAAAACACTTATAAAAATAACTATGGAAGATGGAAGAAACCCCAAAACAGTGAACAATAAAAAGGTGGCAAATAAAGAGGAAAGAATAAGTTAATAATTGGTTAATAAATCACTCCCAGGACTTAACTACTGATTTGTTCCAGAGAGATTCTAATCCTCAACAGTTAGTTACTTTGTTTCTTAATAATTTTCCTGTCACTTTTTTTTCCCCTTCTAAAAATTCAGAAACACTTTAAGTGGATTTTTTTTTATGTTTAGGCCCACCCTGTAAGTTTAAATTATGAATGGTGGTCACAATAGCCATGCAGGTCACATGACTGCAATCCATGGTCCACAAACACATACTAGCATGCATTCACATGCAGAAATACTCACACTCATACTCACACAATTTTTGATGTTAATTTTTTAGAGTTTTTTTTTTACAACTGGTCGTTATTTTTAAGTAAAGAGAATAAAAATGACTCAGATGTTCACAGTGATCCAAAACTTCACAATTGCATGCATCTGTGTATCATATCCAGCTTTATTTCATATACTTAAGTTACTAGCTACTTATATAGCATGCAAATTCTTCTGTCTTTAATTTCAGAAATACATTATTCGACTTATTTTATGTTCAGTTTTTTTTAGCTGGTTTATTTCTTATGTTTAAAATGTATTTATGTATTGGCTTTAGGATTTCATAGAGGCAGGAGTGAAGTACCACAAGATAAAAGTTCGTGGTCATGCAGTGCCTAGTGATTCCATATATGCAGAGTAAGAAATGATCTTGTATCTTGTGATAATGTATCAATTTATGGTATGCCAAGTAGCATACTTGCATATATTGTTAGTTCATTTACTTTATTAAGGTATTGCAGTTTAATCCATATAAATCAGTCATAAACAAAGCTATTGTCATTGGAACATCAAACACATGCTATAAGCAACCCTTTCAATGCTGACTTTCTTCAACACTTCAGGTTTTATGAATTTGAATTTGATTTTTGAATTTTTACCGCAAGCAACCACAAACAACTGTAAATAAGCAAGACTGCCGGGTATCTAAAGTAGGTAGCTATAGCTTTATAACAAGCAAAGAAAGTACCAAAATGCCTGAGAGAGAACAACAACCAGTCCGTCTTGCAAGTTTGAGGCTGAGGGACGAGATTGGTTAAGAGCTCGCGATGTCAGTAAATATCTCTTATAAGAATTAAGTAATTGGCAAGCGAGACACTCTCAGGGATAACACAATTGAAAATCGGGGATATTTGTTTGTTTATTTATATGTGTGGATGTACGTATATCATTTTGTACTTTGACCCTCACGTATTTTTGTGTTAACTCTGCTTTCAATCCCGTGCAAAATTTCACTAAACTTCTGATTTAGCGATCATTACCCGTATCACCCTAGAAATTGAATTGTTTACTGCTTTGAATTGTTTTGCGGGTGCAGTTAAAAACTTACTGGAGTTCCATTTTTATTCGAGGTAGTGGCTGTGGTAAGTTAATACACTATTTGTCATAGTTATAAGCCTTTCAGAACAGTATTTACTTGAAAATTCATTGACCACTAGACTACCCATGAAGGTAAGTCTTGTGTAGGTATGTTCAGTTGTGTGAAAATATTGTGCATTACAACTAATATCACAAAGAAAACATTTGAATAATGTGACTTGTTTTTTGTTGCTTTATTAATTTTTTAATTCAAATAAGTTGCGGGGAGTGGTTACTGTGGCAAGGAATCCCCTTTACCATATATACATAATTAAAAAATAGTGTAGTTTTAGGATCTTGCTTGCCATTTGTGCTCAAGCACATCATTAGTATATTTTTTTTTGTTTGAAGACTACAGGCCTGTCTTCACCCACATAATTATGCAGTTACAGTGTAGAATGAGTTAATTGAATGCTCGTGAGAATCAGCTATGCACTCTCTCGTATTGAATCAATTCCCTTTCCTTCATGTGTATTAGCCCTTACTCTAGCATATTGTATATGCATACCATGTCATAACTGGGACTAATGTTAAATGCATAGGGAAATTATGAAGTGTATTGAAGATGTTTAATTCACTGTTCTCTTGTGATTATTCTAGATTCGAACATGTTGTGTCTGGAATGTTGGAAGAAATTGGTAGGAAGGAATTGTTGGCAGTTCATTGTACTCATGGTCTCAATCGCACTGGGTACCTTGTTTGCAGGTCAGTCTTTATATAGCATATGTAGTAGCTGTTGGTAAGCAAATAGGACACATTCAGGACTGACAAAAGAATCAATAGCAAATTTTTTCGTTCTAACTGCCACTATATGTGAATTAAAGCTTAACCTGACGTTTCAACTTCGTGCCGGCAAGAAGTCTAAACGTCGGGTTAAGTTTTAATTAACATTTAGTGGGTGTTAGAAGGAGAAAATTTGCTATTATTATAATTATTTCAGCCGAGAATGACTGAATCATTAACAAAATAAATTAACACATTTCTTTATAAGATATTATGAATTTAGTACATTAGTTATAATTGACAAAGCTCAGCACCTTCCTCTTCCACAAAGTAATTTGTGCTCAACAGTGCAATGATGTAGATAACTTATTGACCCGACAAAAAAATAAAGTAATAACACAGTATGAATTGTCTGCATAAAGCAGCTTTGAAGGATGCTAATTAAGTGAAGTGTGGAATTTACCAGTGGACTAAGTCAACCTCCTGAGTCTCAAGTGAAGCCTTTGCATTATTGGGTTTTTAAACATGCGTCAAAGTGGACTAAAACATGAGGAAGACGTAATAGTTACAAATAGTTATGTTAAGTATTTAAGTGTTAGGAGTATGCTAAATCCTATTAAGTTCCTGCTATTAATCTTTGTTGTTAAAAATCAATTTTTTCTAGCATTTAGCTTCACATTACAGTGGTTTGTACATAATCATCTGCATATTATAATTGCTTCCAGTATACATTGTTTTACTAGCCAGAATCTACACTTTTGTTTGTTTGATACCAGCCAGTCATTTCAGATCAGACAGTTTTATTTCATTAATTATTTTGAATATTTTATTATTGTTAACTGTTTCAATCAGTACATGCTATTTCAATTCTAGTGATTAACTGAGATTTATTAATTTTTTTGTGGTCACTTTCTTTTAGGTATCTCATTGAACAACTGAAGTATGATACAGAAACAGCTATTAAAGGTGTGTAATATTATATACTAGCAAGTATCCCACCACACAGTGGCACCTACCAAACTATCTTGTACAAATTAGGAGGTCTTTTTATACATGGTTTCCCTCTCCTGCTCTCTATATTCCTCAGACATCCCAGGCCCTGTTTTTCTTATTCTTTTTTCAACTCGTGGATTCCCTTCTCCTCCTCTGTCTACCTCTCCCATGCTCCCCATTATCTCTGTCCTTTCTGTTTCATTGAAGTAGTTACATCAGTCAGCTTTTTCGCACTTGCATCTAATTTTTTACTGAGCCTTGCCATTTCCTGCTTCTCTGCCTCTCTTATTACCCATTATGGTTAGCTACTGTAGATGAGCACTCTTTTCTAACTCAGTTCAGCGACTCAGTTTTCAGTTTTTATAGAATACAATAGTTTATAAGGCACTTCAAGCTAATCTAAGCTGGTAGGTCTGACAGTTAGATTGCTTTTGTGCACACTCCGCAACCAGTTGCATGTTCAAACACTGCCAAAATAGATTCCCATTTCCCCCCTTGTCAAACATTTTTCCCATTCAGATAATGACCATTCTTTATCAATTCTGATCAACTAATGAATTATTCATGAATAAACACTGTCGTAGTCACCAGTCTCCATCATCGTTGTCGTTGTACTGACACTATATGTGACAGTCTATGGGAAAAGGGGGCACTTCACTCAAACCAAAAAAATTGAGTTTTTTATGCTAATAGAAAGCTACAATGTATCTCAACTTGGTGCTAAAATACTGGAGGGTAAAACCTTCGACGCGCAGAGAAACTGGCAGTTGAACTGGGCTGTATTCAGCAAAGCAATTGAACTAGAAATCGAGAAAACATAAATTGAATTTCCACTTCCGGTATAATTAATGTTTCCGTATACTTAACGGCGTACGCCGCATACGCAATTAAATCGTACAGCCGCTTTTTAACGGCTACTAACGAAGTTTGCGTAGAGTTCTTTTTAGCTTTCAGAACGTCTCACAGCCTGTCTTGTCGGAATCCTTGGCTACTCTACTCCATGTAGTGGTAAACTTTCAACCAGAGGTAAGCTGTAGATTGCATGCACTATTCTCAAAGCTATGCCGTTTTTTTTTAGCTGCTTGTTCGAAACTCCGCCCATTCCCCGTTTATTGTGTTTATTGTACTTCGAGAACGAGAGAGAATAAAAAGTAGCTTGTCTTTCCACGGCACGCTTGGGGTCTTTTAAGTTGTTTCGGCATTTGAAATTTGGCGTAGACTTAGAGTAAAGGTCACTAAGACTAATTCTGCAAAAAACAAAAATAGGAGAAAGAAAGAATTTTTCCTATGACTTACTTCTGGAGCCTATATCTCAATTTCAATTTTTGCGTGAAGTGCCCCCTTTT
>WLWD01001855.1_pt1 | contig 15830 bp, 11 predicted proteins | sample 6712731 | NCBI WGS metagenome assembly WLWD01 (sample SAMN12718690, study PRJNA576275) | sponge metagenome | isolation source: marine sponge | host: Mycale hentscheli | place: New Zealand: South Island, Marlborough, Capsize Point | collected 2014-11-01
AGCAAATAGAGGAGTTATTCTAATTAACCCAGGATCTTGTAATAGCAAATAGAGGAGTTATTCTAATTAACCCAGGATCTTGTAATAGCAAATAGAGGAGTTATTCTAATTAACCCAGGATCTTGTAATAGCAAATAGAGGAGTTATTCTAATTAACCCAGGATCTTGTAATAGCAAATAGAGGAGTTATTCTAATTAACCCAGGATCTTGTAATAGCAACAGTTTAGAATTAGCTCACCATCACTGTGTTCTTCAGTCTGCTGAATCAGCACAAACATAGCAACACTGGAATAGTGGAGGTAGCTTCTGCAACTTCATTATTTGAAATAATTATAGAATCCAATTTCATATTCATATGATTGGGTCTAATGTTTGCTCTTTTTTTTTTTTTTCTTTTTTTTTTTTAATGAGGCTAATTATGGGAGCCATTTATACAAAGAATCACTAAAGGAAATATAGCCCATTATGAAAGTCGTTGTTATTGTTGATTTTGTCAGGATTGACCCTTACCACATGCCGACAGACTCTCTAAAGTCATCTCGGCCTATGATCAGTCGGCCATCTCCAGGTTATGACAGGGTCTTACTCCGACCTGACTCGGAAATATACTCAGAAGTCAGTGACAACCCCCAGACCCCACCCAATGTTTACATAGAAACCACCACCATGCCCCCGCCTTATGAGGAAGTAAACTATGACAATGAAGCCACAGAGGTAAGAAACTAGGACATTTAAAATGTTGCAATACCAACAAGATTTGTTGTTGTTTATTTTTGGTAAAAGAGTTAATATAAATGTTGTATTTTCTTCTTCCCCTTTACCTCTATGGTTTAGTCTGTTGAAGATGACACTTGGGAAAGAACTGCAGCTCAAGAGAGTGATGAAGGAAGTCAGGTCTTCCTGACACCCAAACGTTCTAGTAAAGAGAAGGAGGAGACTTTCGAGGAGAGGGATGAGCTAGAGACACCAGAGCCCCCGGAAGCACCGGACATCGGCAGAGACGACTCACATCTACTCTATGCCACTGTCTCCAAGGATCATGTAGAAAGGAAGAGGTAAAATGGATTTACAATTATAGTTATGCTAATGTAATACAACAATAAACTACTAAGAGGGAATGTACAGGATACCCGTTTGTCTATCTCTCTGCCTCTCTCTCTGTCTGTCCATCTTTCTCTCTCTCTCTGCCTGTCTGTCTCTCTCTCTCTCTCTGCCTGTCTCTCTCTCTCTATCTGCCTGTCTCTCTCTCTGCCCGTCTCTCTCTCTCTGCCTGTCTGTCTGTCTCTCTCTCTCTCTGCCTGTCTGTCTCTCTCTCTCTCTGCCCATCTCTCTCTCTCTCCCCGTCTCTCTCTTCCTGCCTGTCTGTCTCTCTCTCTCTGCCCGTCTCTCTCTCTCTGCCTGTCTGTCTGTCTCTCTCTCTCTGCCCGGCTCTCTCTCTCTGCCTGTCTGTCTGTCTCTCTCTCTCTGCCTGTCTGTCTGTCTCTCTCTCTCTGCCTGTCTGTCTGTCTCTCTCTCTCTGCCTGTCTGTCTGTCTCTCTCTCTCTGCCTGTCTCTGTCTGTCTATTCCTGTCTGTCTCGATCTCTCTCTCTATGCCTGTCTGTTTGTCTCTCTGTCTGTCTGATACAATTCAGTTTGGGTATATTCAGTATTATTTTTAGCTAGCTACTTGAATGCATGCTCAAGCTCAACATATTTCATTGCTTTATCTGTTATTAGGGAAAGGAAGCAAATAGAACAAAAGGAAATCAGTGAAAAGCAAACCAAGGAAAACAAGAAGGCAGAGGAAAAGAGAGAGAAAGAAAGGCGAAAAATGGAGGAAAAACTGGAACGAGAAAATCGTAAGAGGGAAGAAAAGGAACAGAAGATAAAAGCAAAGGAAGAGGCCAAAGAAAGGAAGCAAATGGAGGAAGAAAAGAAAAGGAGAGCTAGGGAGCAGCAGCAGAGAGAGAGCATGGGACTAAGTAACATAGTGTATCAAGAGACAGACTTCACTAAGGGCCGGTCAGCAGCACAAGCTCACTTCATAGACAATGCCACAGCTGCCTTGTTCTAGCTATCATCATACATATACACACACTTACACAGAGAGAGAACAATTGTACACATTACATGGTCATGCATCATAAAAAAATTCTTTAAACTTTTAGTTCAGCGGTTACAGGTCTCAGCGAACTCCTTAAACGCACTGTGCGAGGAAGAAGCGTGAAGAGCAGCGCAAAGCTCGGTATGAGCCACGCCCATACGATTTGGAAGCAGGCAAGAGAGATGTCGTCAGTCCCGAAACTCTTTAAGAAATTGGTTGCCACGTCTCTCTCCCACAACTTTAGAGCTGCCGTCCAGGTCCAGACCTGTACCGTACCCAGTCTAGGCCGTGGAGAGTTGCTAGTCAAGAACAAATACGCTGGAGTTAACGCCTCGGACGTAAACTGGACTGCGGGTCGTTACATACCAGGTGTTCAACCTCCCTTTGATACTGGCTTTGAAGGAATCGGGAGAGTGGTGCAGATAGGCGACGGATGTGAGCCCTACAAGCCTGGTGATGTTGTTGGGTACATGCATGGTGGAACTTTTGCAGAATACTGTTTGGTCCCTACTAAACGAGCTTTCCCAGTGCCCGAACTCAAGGCAGAGTATGTTCCTTTAATTCTTAGTGGTATGACTGCTTCTATAAGTCTCGAGAGAGTTGGGCAGATGGAAAAGGGATCTACTGTGCTAGTCACTGCAGCTGCAGGTGGCACGGGCCAGTTTGCAGTTCAATTAGCCAAACTTGCCGACTGCCACGTCATCGGAACTTGCTCTAGTGACGAAAAGGCAGACTTCCTACGAAGCATTGGCTGTGATAGGCCCATCAATTACAAGAAGGAGGACTTCAAGGAAGTGTTGAAGAAAGAGTACCCTAACGGAGTTGACATAGTTTACGAAAGTGTTGGGGGCGAGATGTTTAACACTTGTGTGAAGAACTTGGCAGTCGGTGGACGGCTGATTGTTATTGGCTTTATATCAAGTTATACAGATGGAAACTTCTCAGCAAGGCTCAGTATTCCCCTCTGCCAGATACTGCTTACTAAGTCTGCTAGTGTCCGGGGTTTCTTCTTGAATCACTATTTGCAGGATGTTCCTTCACACTACGCGAAGCTATCGTCTTTGTTGGCAGCCGGAAAGTTGGTGTCTCAGGTTGACTTACGAGGAGGAAGTTTGGGAGGTATTGACGGCGTTTGTGATGCAGTAGATTACTTGTACTCTGGAAAGAGTGCAGGAAAAATTGTTGTGGACATGCATTCTTCTGATCAAACTAACCCTCACAGTAACTTATAGCTTGGAATGACTTTTTGATGAAATTTGTATTTTTTGTATCATACAGTAGTTGCTAGTGTGTTCATTGTTTGGGATCTGGAAATATTGTTTGGTAAAGTATCATCTCACAAGCTGGAAAGATGTTTGGTAAAGTGTCGTTCATTTAACATCATTAGCATGAAGTGAAGTGAAGTGAGAATGTCCTATACCTACCTCATTCTTGGAGATGGCAATTTTTCATTCTCTCTGTCACTTTTGAAGATACTATCTAGTAATTTCAAGTTGGTAGCTACTTCTTTAGAAGCTCAATCAAATGTTTTGAAAAGAAAACAAGCTGGAGACAACCTATCCAAATTAATCCAGTTTGAAAATGCCCATGTGCTACATGAAGTGGACTGTACCAAACTTAGCAATTATGAGGTCCTTAAAGAGATTAGTCCCACCTACGACAGAGTGATATTCAATTTCCCCCACATTGGGGGGAAAAGCAAGATACAATGTAATAGAATACTTTTGAAAGACTTCTTTGTGTCCTTGGTAGAATCTCAGTTGCTGTCAGATGCTGGTGAAGTACATCTCACTTTATGTCACGGTCAGGGAGGTACCCCAGGAGAAGACAGTCAGAGAGGGTATGAGAACTCCTGGAAGGCCGTTGAAATGGCTGCAGAAGGAGGGTTTGTCTTAGACCGTATTGAACCTTTTAATACCACTGATTATCCTGAATACACTCAGACTGGCTATAGGGGCCATTCTGACAAAGGTTTTAGTGTGGAACGCTCACTTTGCCATGTGTTCCGGAAACCTAGGCCCAACGTGCCTTCTCTGCATCCTACATGCTATGCACATGACATCAGTTTCTGGAGCAACAGTGGAATTGATGGTGACAGATTCAGGAATCTGGTGCACAAAGTCATTGGTGCATGCTTAAAGCAGACCGTGAATGAATTTTGTGTTAAGAATATAGAATTAATTGAAGAATATAGACTTCCTAATGCAGCCATTGATTCTAACAGCGAGGAGAGTGAAGGAAACAGTAAAATTGAAAAGTTAGGTGTTCACATGACGGAGCAAAGCGAGGCATCTATTGGAAGTGGTATTGAAACCGGCACCAGATTGGAGGGTGTGACTTGTAGTGAGGCAAGCGGTGGTTGTGTGGCTACTAAGGTGAGCTACTGCTTCAGAATATGGTACCAGTGCCGGTGGGCGTCGCTCTCCAGGACATTGGCAGGTCACCTACAGCAATTGGTTCGCACGGAGGTATCCAGACAGCAGGATTGGGAGTTGAGGTGACTTCAGACCACCTGGTTATGGAAAAGAGCTGGTTACAATGTTGGGAAAATTCTAAGTAGGAGTATTGAGTGTTTCAGAGTTATCTTCGGGATACTGGATAGTGCAACCAAACAAGGGTGAAGAAAGGTTATATATATTTTAAAAATCACTTTCTCTTCCTAGTAATGAAGAAGAATGTTTTTATAAACGTGTCTTTCTAAATTCAAACATTCTGTCATATCAATTGCAAAGTTGAGCGATTTTGAAAAGTTCAAACAACAACAAAAGTATTCCAAAATCTCAGATCTGAGCAAAAGTTATAAAACATCAACTCTCAACAAAGATCAGTGTGTATGTGTAAATAATGTCTTATTTTGTGCTCAGTAATGTACTATGTCAAAATTATATTTTTAAAAAATCAGTGGTTTATAATAATCACCAAACATTTGATCAATCCATGTCACACATACACAAATGATGTGATTTAAAATATGTACATGACGCAAAAAGTCACTTGTAATGGTATAGAAAGAGAACAAACAAGAAATGAAATAATCAAAAAAAAAAAGGGCTGGAAAGTCGATCATTGTTTGAATGGTGGGCTAGCTGATAAAAAAAAAAAAAAGTTGACAAGAATTAGTATTCCTGCACACTGTGGTATAGTGCCGGTATCAGTCAAACTAGCCAACAAAAAAATGTGGCCAAGATGAAGAAAGTTATAAATAATGATGACAGGAAAATTGGTCAATAATTAATGGTTAAAATTACCTGCAACTCCTGGGCAGAAATGTGGGGAAAGGAAATCTTATTTAACAAGATATGGTGGAAGTCCTGATGGATGTGTGAAATGTTCATCTGTTCAGTATCTGAATTGGGTAAAGGATAGTCAAGTCTATGATGAGAGCACTGGAGGAGCTACAAAGTGCTTTGGAACTCCAGAACCTTCGCACTTGGCATCGCCTCCTCCAATCCTGTTTTTCTTCTTGTCTGCAATGTTTACCATTGCGTACTCCGGGACAACAGCAGCTCTTCCCTGGCCTGGAGGGGTTGAAGCTGATCCTTTACCCTCAGTGGTTCCTGGCCCCCCAACCACCGGAGACGCATCAGAGCTAATCCCGGAGTCATCAGTGTTATCACCACCAGCCTTCACTTCTCCCTTTGACTTGCCCTTCTTGCTGGTCATGCGGAACATTCTTTGGCGCTCAGGATCAAACTCCACCACCTCCTTGGCCATCCTCCTGGTGTTGCTATTGGCAGCCGCTGCCTTGGCATTCTCAAGGCTGTCTTTCCTGGCTTGATTCTCTGGAATTGGACCTGCATTCACATACCCATGACGTGGGGAAAGGTCCGACATAGCTCTCTTCTCTCTCAAGTCACCTCGACCTTCTGCCTGCTGCTGTGGACTGAACACGGGCGTGTATGCCTGGCCTGTTGCAGTCGTATTCAACACGTTTTTCTGCTGTGCGTCAGAAAGGAGTGGCTTTAACATGGAAGGAGGTGCTCCCGACTTTCCTTCCTTTAACGACTGCTGAATGGCGTCCACTGGTTGCTGAAGGGCGTCCACCGGCTGGCCGTATTCATCGTTGTCGTTGACTATAATCTGCCTCTCCCTGTTCTCTGGCAATTCTATGACATCGTAATTGTACAAGTCGGGCTTTTCTGACGTAGGAGCAGGTTTGGGACGCGAAGCAGCAGCAGGGTTTTCAGCAAGGTTCCCACCAAGTTTCTCAGGAGTTTTCCCCACAGCATCACCGGCTCCTCTATTGGCCCTCATCCCTTCGCACAACTGAAGCTGTTTGTCTTCATACTCCTGCCTTTCCTTCCTGAATTTTTCCAAGAGGTGCTCCTGATCGCTTGTAGTCGGGATGGTCTCTCCTTCAAGGTTCTCTACTGTCCTGGCGGAGTCTGGCAGCAAGCTGAGCGCATTGACAGAGGCATAGCCAGCTCTCGGAACATCGTCAGAAATGATGGGTCTCGGCTTGCTAACAGGAGAGGTGGGGCGGGCATCCAGCGGTGCCAGCGGAATTAAACTACAAAAGGTAAAAGAGAAGCAATTAATAGGTGTTTAAATTAAAGTCATTCAAAACTCATGACAGTTAAAAATACAATATTGCACGACATGACCTGGTAACCCTCCATGTGGCCCGAGCGGGGAAAAAAAAAAAAAATATATATATTTATATATATAATATATATATTATAATATATAATATTCCTGGCATAGTTGTCTTCTAGCAGTCCCATTAAATATTAATCTCATGCTCTATCCTAACACTGTCACCACACAGCCTATTGTATATGCCAGGTAAACAGACCACACCCACCCACCTCTCATACACAGTATTTGGATTTGCAAAAATAACACTATCCTGCTTTTGAAGTAGTAGTTATTGTGTATCAGATTGGAGATAAGCCTGGCCACTTCTCATTGTAATTTCTGGGGATGGCTTAAGGGTGGCCGCACACCGCCTACGCAATTTTTTGTTGATGGTTGCTACGCACGATTACTACAATTGTATACTTACAGGGGCTTCTCCACTACAACACAAGGACACAATACCTGCCAAAGGCGCCGCTCACTAATTTTAGAGCGTATCTGGAAGAAATATCAGGCCCGGTTATAAAACTTTGTAGCACTTTTTTGGAGCGGTGCGTAAGTTGGAGCTCCGCAATTTGGTGCACTACTAGCCAAGCCGACGAGTTCTTTTCCATTTCAATATTACTTTATGATTTATTCGTAATTTTTTCTTTTTATAAGATTTTGAAAAATTCATGTTGTGGTGCAGTTCATTTTTTTAAGGTTTACCCGTGTGTAAAAAAAATATGGTCATTCTCATTATTAGATTCCAAGAAAAACTGATACAAAATTTGGAGCTTTAATTCCACTCACAATTCTTAAGAAATAGCCTCGCCCCCATGTCTCGTACTAATAGTACGTGAGCAATTTTTTTCAATTGATTAGTATTGGTTCTAAAAAAGAGCCCGCCTATATCAAGAGTAAACAAACATCAATACAACAATAACAAGAGAGTCAGAAGAGAGAGCAGTTTCTTGGAGATAGCCAGAGGTGAAGGGTATTAGATCTGCGCAGCTTGGGAAGTCTTCGCTCCTCAGAAATTGAGCCTGCTGGATCCATCCGCTTGAGTTCAGATGTGCAGAGCCCAGAGAACGGCTACAGGAGGAGAGGCAGCCTGGTGCACCTTGCCGCGTGAGCTCAGACGATGTATGGAGAGTTGCTGTAAAGGGATATGAGATAAACTAAAACACCACAACTTCGCAAAGTATACTTCTGCTACTCCTGCGCGATTGTTTCTGCTCGCGTATTATCGAATGGAGGGGTATTGGTGGGGAATAAATGAATGTCCGAATCTACAGGTAATGCGCGTTGCTATGTGCGGCCACCCTTAATAAATTGCCTGCTAGACACAACACAAGGTGCTGATATGCAAAGGCTGAAAGGCTTAAGTACTTCAGATGTAGTCTGACAGCTTTCTAAAAAGCTGATGGAACAAGAGGTAGGAGAGAAAACAAGGTGCACATGACGTAGCAGCTGGTGGTTAATTTCTGGAGATGTCCCACTTATTTGAACATACATGCACACAGACAGCTAATTAACCGACTCGATACTCTTTGCAAGTGGAGATATTTAATTACATAGTTTCATTAAGTCGCACATATGAGACCACACCCCAACACACAAACACGTGTATAGACATTACATAATGCACTTGTGAACACACATACTACATACCACACAATCTTAAAGACACATCACAGGACAGCAGTCACACACACACACACACACACACACACACAAAACCATAAGTTACATGGCCTCATTGTTTGATGTCTGATAAGAAAAACCCAGCCGGCAGATTAGAAAAAAGATAATAGATACGCCCACACAAATCTCCACGTAACATTTATCCCCCTGAGGGCGGATACCCGGGCAGGCGAACTATCATGGGATATGATATCATCACTGAGCACATGGAGCAGCAAGACTCGCTAATGGCAGGTCACATTCATCACACACGACACATTTCTCCTCACTCGCTGACTTGCACATGTGCAGTGTGTTGCCCCCAGCAACCTCAGATGGGAAAACTGGTTAAGTTGTTGGGAAACTTGAAAAGAAATGAATGAAAAGAACTCGGACAACACACAATTCATCTTTTCATCAACAATTCCAGCTATCTAATGCACAAATGAATATTTACTGGTAGACAATGGCATACTGGTAGGTTGGGGGGGGGGGGGGGGGGGGGGGGAGAGAGAGAGAGAAACTGGAATTCATTTTTAGAGAGAGATAAAGAGAAGGCATTTTCCAGGAATCTGTATGCATGTGAGTATAAATATTTATTTTTTGGAAGAGAAGTTTAGAAGGGCAAATCAGCTTGAGGGGACTTCGTTTAATACTTAATTGGGTACAATTATGTCTTTTTATGGGATGAAATTTTAAGAAAGGAGAGTGGGAGGAGAGGGGGGAATAGGTTAAATTTTACACCAGTAAAAGGTGAGATTTATGCAATTCCCTCAAATGGTTAGTAAGAGATATGTAACAGCTGGGGGGGAATGATGTGATTTACTATCAATCCATTACAATGATGATGATTATGGGGGCTAGGAGGGAAGGGGGAAGAAAGAGGGGTTTCCCCCGTCATGAGTGCTAAAAATGATGACAAGGCAGTCGTCTGTCACATGATGGGTGTGAAGCCTTTCGAGTACTAAGATAATGTCTTAGAGAAAGCACTCCGGCACAGCACATCACATTAGCCAAGCCGTTGTCATGACTACTGCATACCAGTGGCTACTCCTTGGCAGAGCGAGAAACACTACTATTGATAATGTAACACACACACACACACAAATATGGATCAGAATCTCTAGTAGACTCATCCATTGTATATAAAGTGTCGGGAAAGTCTCACTTGAAAACAAGTAATAAGTCTACCAAAACAAATGTGACCCGTAGTAACCATGGCAACACATACTCTGCCTCCCATAACAAAGAACAGACTTACACAGAAGCTCACTCTAAACAAAACACTTCATCAGGGAACCTTGCTTTGGCCCTCCCGTCTCCTGAAAATTAATATGACCTTCATGGAGACGTTCATCCCCAATTTTTTTTTCATAGAAGTGACAGGCTCTGTTGAAATTTCGATTGACCTCCCTGAAATTTTGTCCTGAAAATGCTCCATTTGAATGCTGGCCACGCTGCACACGCAGCTTGTTATCTTGGTTCTCTCTCTCACTATCTGTTTTTTTTTTCTAACTGTCTGTTATCCAAATCAGTTGCATAGTTACTCAACCGCCATCTTGCCTAAGGCACCAGTTGCCATAGAACCCACACATGTCCCACACAGTGCTGCGAGTTTAGTCAACACACCTAGTCCCAAAATCACACACACACACACACACACACATACACACACTTGAACTTACTTGGGATCTGCTACTTTGGCTGACTGAGATTCCATCTTCTCCAAGTGATATTCTACATACACACAAATAAGAGAAAACAACAAACCACAACAAAAACAAGTCAACTTACTAATTAAATACCAAACCCAAAAACAAAACAACAACAAATGAACAAAAACAAACAAACAAAAACACAGTTAGGACAGTTATTGGCGAGCGAGCGTAGCGAGCGAGACACTTACAGGGGTAACACAATCGAAAATCGGGGATGTTTATTTATTTATTTAGATATATGTATGGACGTACGTATGTCATTTTGTACTTTGACCCTCGCGTTTTTGTGTTAGTTTGATTGTCGACCCCGTCCCAAATTGCACCAAACAGAATCCTCTGGTTTATCGATCAGTACCCGTATCACCTTAGAAATGGAATTGTTTACCGTTTTGAATTCTGTTGCGGGTGCAGTTCGAACTTGAAAACTTAAGGGACTTCCATTTCTATTCGAGTTAGTGGCGGTGGTAAGTCAATGCTCTCTTTGTCATGGTTATAAGCCGTGCGCAACAGTATTTACTTGAAAATACATTGTTCACTAGACTACTGCAAAGGTAAGTCTGTGTAGGTGCATGTCCAGTTGTGTCAAAGAATTGTGTGTTACAACCACTACTTAGCTAAAGAGTATCACAAAGAAAACTTTTAAATAACGTGTATTGTTTTGTTGTTGTTTTTTCCTTCCAAGCAGTTGCAGAGAGTTGTTACTATGGCACTGAAATCCCTTTACCCTGTATGCTAAATTTATATACTGGACCTTATTTCCAGTAGCTTCAGTGTTAGAAGTCAAAATCAATAGTATAGTCTTTAGGCTCGCTCGCCATTTGTGCTCAAGCACATCACTAGTAAGTATGCAGTCAGCTTGTGTGTGTGTGTGTGTGTATTAGAGTTAATTTCAATACATGTTGGATGTGATGTTTGCATTCTCTGAAGATGGCCACCCTTCTCCTTTACTATTACCTTAACTTCTCACCTTTGACCTACTCGATATGGGAATGATTTGTGTGCATGTGCATGCATGTAAACATCCACACCCACCCACAATTACGCACACACATACACATTCTCCTGAGAAATGCCCGACTTACTGTAGTTGAGAAGGTCGCCTCTAGTTTTCCTCAACCGGCACCATAGCAACAGCACAATCATGGACAGTAGCAAGACACCAACCAAAGAGGCACCCCCCACTACAGTACCAATGATACCGAGTGTGTCACTGTCACCAGTCGTCGTGTCACTGTAACCAGTTGTCATGTTTCACCGGAGATACCTACATCAGAATAACCCATCATAACTTGATCATATCATGCAAAAAAAAAAAAAAAAAAAGACTCAAGTTCTTGGCTATTATTGATTAATTTGACAATACTGTACAGATATAAGTGGGCAGAGACTCCCACGAACGCCCATGATGGACAATTGACAGCAAAGCTGGACAGACGATTAATGTTAATAATGCGCAACAGTTCATTGTAGAGTTGCACAAGTAAAATGACAAGTGACAGTCTACAATTTGAGCCTTGGTGGACTAGATAGATAAGTAATGATTTTCTTCCAACACATCATTTACACTCTGCATATACTATATACTCGCTGTATCAAGGGATCAGTTACCAATATCTACATCCCAGTTTTTAATAAACTCGTGAAGTTCCTGAATTCAATATACAAGTCATGTGGAAGGATTCTAATCCCAGTTTACCTAAACAGTTGCAATAGCAGCAGATAAAAAGTCAGTTCTGGATGTTACGAACAGGAAGAAATGTTACAAACTCACCTAGCAACGAGTTCAAGAATATTGGTAGGAAAAGTCCTGAAAATCCTCAGACCTTCATATGTCATAGTTAATTGTAACCAATTGTAACAAATTTAAAAAGTAAAGAAAAAAAAAGAAAAAAAAGAAAGAAAAAAAGAAATAGAATCTTTTGGCACAGAAAATAATAAACCATAAAATAACTCTCAGAGCTATCTCTTTCATTAGGTGTGGGCGGAGCTTAGAGTCTTAGTCCAACCTTGGTTACAAATTCATCTCTATTGCATTGTGATGACAGTTTCAGTCCACAATCAAAACAGACACACCCACAGAGTCAGTGCAATAGAGTAGCCATACCACAAACACCACAGTCACAACAGAACATAGGTATCAACCTACAGTTATACATTTCTACCATTTTCCTGTCATTGAGAATAAAGTTAGTCTAATAGCAATAGCTCAAACATTCACGACTGTGCCAGAAGAAGTTCAATTAAAAAAATAAATATATAAGAATAATCGAGTGTTCCTAAACAGTGAACCAGCCCACTGTCTGTGATTGTAAAAACAGATGGAGAAATCAAAAATTGAAATAAGTATGATTTTCTTAAAAGGTTTAGTGTAAAAAATCATATAGCCAAGTTGCTAGCAAATTACTTTCGGCTGCCAGTGGACTTTCTAGCTAGATTCAAACCTCACAATATTGGTTTCGAAGGAGACTCTTGCATAATCATACTGGCTAGGATTTCCATAAATAGAAGAGCCTTAAGTGCCCACAGGGAACCTCAAGTGATAAGAGGAGTAGATTAAAAAGGAAGTGAGAATATAAAGTAGTCTAGTGTAGAGTCTACAACCAAATAGAGGCCATGACCTGTTTGTTTCTTATCTTTCATCAGTTCAGTAAACTGTTGCCAGGCAAGTGGGGGCTTTTTTTTTTTTTTAAAGATTATAGAGAAATCCTACAAGTTTGGCTGCTCTTAATAATGTCTTCAACAAATACCTTTTAATGAATACCATGTCTGGATCAATGCTTCTGGTGTCGACCATAACCAATGTAACTAATTGAATGCTAGATATTTAAGTTATACCAATATTTTACCCTCCAAACATAATAGCTAACTGACCTTAAATATTGTCCAGGAATATAGTTGACAGCTAACGCAGTCGGTAGTGCCCTTCCACTCGCTTTGCAGCCTTTCCTTCTCAAGCCAACAGGAGCCAAGCCTAGGCCCGTCGTTCACAAGGGCGGTTGCAAAATTTTGCGAACCTCGAAAAAGTTCGACAACCTCAAGGGAGAAGAAATGTCAAACGAATGGCCGAGGAGAAATGGCCGAGGAGAAATGGCCGCTTGCAATTTTAATGATTTTCAGCTGGTTTTTAAAAAGTAACCACTCCTCTAATTGCTTCCTGTGGGTTAGCTGGAATAGGTGTGGTCTTTTCTCTAGAATTTGCCGATTGACGACCTGTCGGGTAAAGTGGCTGGTTTGGAAGTGGGTAGAAGATAGTACCTAATGGCTTCAATCGACCCCGCCAAAGAGCACCCACTTCTTCTTCGCCTCCCCAAAGTAAAAGAACCTTTATTAGTAGAACGTACACTAATCACTTTTCCCTGCAGGACATTGCCGATAAAGTTAGAAGGGCGATTAGGACCGACACTTTGGGGGAAAGACTTCAGCTGGAATTCACCAGTAAAAATGCAACTCGTGTTTGTGTATAGGTCAGATTTTAGGATTTTAATGATGCCTGTTTGTAGAGGACCCAATGGGGACTATGAGGCACAGTAGAGTGAAATTTGAAGACGATACATTTTCAGCAAAAGTAAGTTTTCTGGTCATTTGGGTGTGCTTGTGAACGCACAGGAGATGGTAAGTAGTAGTCTCATTGGCCAGACCCTCGTGCCCCTCCCTACTGCTCCGGAAAAAAAGAGGGTCTGGAGACACTCGTCATATTTCCTGGTTCTGGCGGAATGCAATCAATGAAGAATCCGCGTGACCTGTAGGCGTGAAGAATTTTAATCGCGGACGAATCTTATGCTTACAATTAATTTAATCCAAATCACCGCCTGTGGTAGCTTGATCGAATATCTATGTCCGCTTTAGAAAGAGCTTGCTAAAACTGATTGTGAGTGCGTGAATTTACTGCTTGGGATGAGTCTTGTAGATCAGATGCTAAATGAGCTTGAATGGCAGTCAATTTGCATACTAACTGCATTCTCTGCCTAGCACTGATGCCTCTCCTTCTAAACGAGGGAGACTGTATGGATTGTAGTCTAGTATTGTCCTGCTGTAGCTACAAACTGAGACAAATAGATTAGGAGTGAGTGAAATAATTCCTCCAAGGCATTCAAGGTTCTCAACTATTCAGTTGGTCATGTGATAGGTGCAATCTGATTGGCTCTGTGTACATTCCTGTAGAAAGCCTGAAAACCCTATGTCTGTCCCCAGACCATTTCCCAGCGAAGCGGTTAGGTAAAGGGTCTGGCATGCAAGACTAGTTAAGTGGGAGTTAAATGAAGTCCATAAGTCGTTTAATGGTAAATTTGAAATAACTGTTTTCCCCCGCTTTCTTAATTCTGTGGAATAAGTATGTGCGTTGATTTTGGTCTTGAGGTCAACCAATCTTTTTGTAGCTGGTATAGAAAGCTTATAATCATGACTTAAAACCATTTAAACAAAGGATTATGAATTAGTTACACAGGGGTTAATTGAGCACTTTCACAGCTTAACAATAAAAAATATCATGAATTCATTGTAAGATAGGCGAAAAGATAGGCCATCATATTGCATTGATGGTTGCTATGCTACATATGTGCAGTGAGTTACATTAATGTATGCGTTCTAAGGTAGACAATGTGATCTAGTTTTCCTTGGACAGATCAATGGCATATTTTCTCGTATATATCATTTTTATATAATCAGTGCACCAAGTCCTGTATTTTGGAGCTAAGATGGTGGAGTGTGGTAGTTTGCAGTGAATGTATTTAGATGTCCCTCAGTTTTTGAGTCAGAGGTAGTTCAGTTATGGTACTACAGTCAATGGTTGGTATGTGTGTGGTTTAGTTGGTTGACTTGCCTTGCATTGTGGAGACCCACAAGACGCTTGATCGTAAGACCGTTCTGAAGACAGGAGACATTTCTCAGATGGTGGTGTGTTCCAGGGGATTGCTAGAGGAAGAAGGCAAAGAGGAGAAAATTGATGAAATGACGGCTGCCAAGAAGAAGGAATTGTACAAGAAGTTCGTGTGGAATCATGGGAGTAAGTGTGTGTATGTTTGTGTGTGGTGTGTGTGTTTGAGAGGAATGTGTGTGTGTGTGTAAGGTGAGGGAGTGAGCATGTGTGTTGGAGAGAGGGAGTGAGCATGTGTGTTTGAGAGAGAGAGTGAGCACGTGTGTGTTTGAGAGATGGAGTGGTGTTTGAGAGAGGGAGTGAGTCCTAGCTGGGGCATGGTGTTTAGCGAGCGGCGTGCGCCCTTGGTGTGTTTGCAGCGCTGGCTGTTGGTTTTGCGCAGAGGGAGTGCCGCACATGTGTGTTTGAGATCGGGATTGGGTGTTTTGCTAGAGGGAGTGAGCACATGTGTGTTGGAGAGAGGGAGTGAGCACGTGTGTGTTTGAGAGATGGAGTGGTGTTTGAGAGAGGGAGTGAGCACATGTGTGTTTGAGAGATGGAGTGGTGTTTGAGAGAGGGAGTGAGCACATGTGTGTTTGAGAGAGGGAGTGAGCATGTGTGTTGGAGAGAGGGAGTGAGCAGGTGTGTTTGAAGAGAGAGAGTGAGCACGTGTGTGTTTGATAGATGGAGGTGGTTGTTTGAGCAGAGGATTGGTGCACATGTGGTGTTTGAGAGATTGAGTGAGCACGTGTGTGTTTTGAGAGATGGCGTGGTGTTTGAGAGGGGAGTGATCACATGTGTGTTTGAGAGAGGGAGTGAGCACATGTGTGTTTGAGAGAGGGAGTGGTGTTTGAGAGAGGGAGTGAGCACATGTGTGTTGGAGAGAGGGAGTGAGCACGTGTGTGTTTGAGAGATGGAGTGGTGTTTGAGAG
>WLWD01002316.1_pt1 | contig 15820 bp, 11 predicted proteins | sample 6712731 | NCBI WGS metagenome assembly WLWD01 (sample SAMN12718690, study PRJNA576275) | sponge metagenome | isolation source: marine sponge | host: Mycale hentscheli | place: New Zealand: South Island, Marlborough, Capsize Point | collected 2014-11-01
TGACCTAATGAAGTGGACACATGGTGACCTAATGAAGTGGACACATGGTGACCTAATGAAGTGGACACATGGTGACCTAATGAAGTGGACACATGGTGACCTAATGAAGTGGACACATGGTGACTAGTGCTGGGCGGTATTGAAATTTAGCCACCGATATACCGTAGGAAGAATTATCGTGATAATTACTAAATATCGTGAGGCAAGGAAAAAAAAATTTTTTTTTTTTTAAAATAATGATTCTCTATAAGTAAAGTTTTAGCAGGACTCACCTTTTGGTTGCAGTTTTGAGTAATTGGTAAGTTACTCTGCAAGAGAACAATACAACTGCTGCTTGGCCCCTTGATTCTTTACCGCGAGAAACTCTTGCGGGTGGTGGTGCTGCAGGTGAGAAAACAAATTCGAAGTATTACCACCACTGCTACTCACTCGCTTGCACACTCTATTCTTCCAGCACAGCCTACAGACTGGACTCTCCGCCGCATCGGAGCTATCCGCAGTATACCCAAAGCAAGCCCATACTGCCGACTTCGTAGGGTTTTTCTTGGGTTTTAGCTCCACACTAAAATCGTAACTTTCAGCCATTTTCTCCGTCAGCTGCTTTTACCACGGGTGTTGCGCGCGAGCGATTATTGTTTGTTTTTTTTTGGCGGTACCGCGGTATTCGGTATTCCGATATTGAAAAACAACTACGGTACGATAACGGTATATCGGGAAGTACCGGTATTTACCGAAAATATCGGTATACCGCCCAGCACTAATGGTGACCTAGTGAAGTGGACACATGGTGACCTAGTGAAGTGGACACCATGGTGACCTAGTGAAGTGGACACCATGGTGACATAGTGAAGTGGACACCATGGTGACATAGTGAAGTGGACACCATGGTGACATAGTGAAGTGGACACCATGGTGACCTAATGAAGTGGACACATGGTGGCCTAATGAAGTGGACACCATGGTGACCTAATGAAGTGGACACATGGTGACCTAGTGAAGTGGACACCATGGTGACCTAGTGAAGTGGACACATGGTGACATAGTGAAGTGGACACCATGGTGACCTAATGAAGTGGACACCATGGTGACCTAGTGGAGTGGACACCATGGTGACATAGTGAAGTGGACACCATGGTGACATAGTGAAGTGGACACCATGGTGACATAGTGAAGTGGACACCATGGTGACCTAATGAAGTGGACACATGGTGACCTAATGAAGTGGACACATGGTGACCTAATGAAGTGGACACATGGTGCCTACTGAAGTGGACACATGGTGACTTAATGAAGTGGACACATGGTGACCTAATGAAGTGGACACATGGTGACCTAATGAAGTGGACACATGGTGACCTAATGAAGTGGACACATGGTGGCCTAATGAAGTGGACACATGGTGACCTAATGAAGTGGACACATGGTGGCCTAATGAAGTGGACACATGGTGACCTAGTGAAGTGGACACATGGTGACCTAGTGAAGTGGACACATGGTGGCCTAATGAAGTGGACACATGGTGACCTAATGAACATGTGGACACATGGTGACCTAATGAAGTGGACACATGGTGACCTAGTGAAGTGGACACATGGTGACCTAATGAAGTGGACACATGGTGACCTAATGAAGTGGACACATGGTGACCTAATGAATTGGACACCATGGTGACCTAGTGAAGTGGACACATGATGACCTAATGAAGTGGACACATGGTGGAAGTGGACACATGATGACCTAATGAAGTGGACACATGGTGACCTAATGAAGTGGACACATGGTGACCTAATGAAGTGGACACATGGTGACCTAATGAAGTGGACACATGGTGGCCTAATGAAGTGGACACATGGTGGCCTAATGAAGTGGACACATGATGACCTAATGAAGTGGACACATGGTAGCCTAATGAAGTGGACACATGGTGACCTAATGAAGTGGACACATGGTTAATTACACAGTGTCTCCCACCCCTAGTGAAAATCACGCATGAAACCCTGCATGACGGTCCTTTATATTAGGCCATCAAATGGACAATACGATGTCCATTTCATTAATAAAGTAAGGAAAAAACAACAACAACAAAACAAAACATAAATCAACAACTAAATGTAGGTACAATTCAATTATCATGTATTGAGTTTAGGTCACTCACTAGATGGAAAGGACTCTGTGGAGTAAGCAGACAACCCGCCCACAGTCAAGCAATCATGGAGACTTTAAAGAGAGCTGATCTGCATGTTAGGCCCTGTAGACATTGTATGGCTCCCTGGACTACAGCTCCATCCCTGTAAGACATATATGCATGTATATGTTGGTAGCAGAGCCAATCACAGGGCAAATGTCACAGCACATCACACAATTAAATAAGGCAATTAATAGGGCATGTGCAGTCCTAATTAATGCCCATCTATATGTGGTACATAGTGGGTTGAGTGTAGCTAGCTATGTATATGCTAAGAAAGGTCACTTTCAATGTAATGGCCAACATCAAATCATTGCATTTCTGCTAGCCCTGTATGTGATGGTTACTTATATTTAATGTGGAAAAGACATCAGAGTTGGGGTCAAAATACTTTAGAAGTATTGCAAATATAGCTCCTTAGCAAATACAGATACTTCATAGTAAGTTATACTTGTACAACTGAAGAAGACACTATGTATGTACGTGTAGTGTGAAATCAAGTTCATGTTAACACAATGATAGAAGAGACTATTAGTTCATCCCAGGGTGAGACTTGTAAATTATATTACCTATGTGTGTGCACAGTAATAGTACTACGTGCATGCAAAGTGTTAGCACTATATGCGTGCACAGTGCTAGCACTATGTGTGTGCAGTGTTAGCACTATATGCGTGCACAGTGTTAGTACTATGTGTGTGCAGTGTTAGTACTATGTGCGTGCACAGTGCTAGCACTATGTGTGTGCAGTGTTAGTACTATGTGCGTGCAAAGTGTTAGCACTATGTGCGTGCACAGTGCTAGCACTATGTGTGTGCACAGTAATAGTACTATGTGTGTGCACAGTGCTAGCACAATGTGCGTACACAGTGTTAGTACTATGTGCGTGCACAGTGCTAGCACTATGTGCGTGCACAGTGTTAGCACTATGTGCGTGCACAGTGTTAGTACTATGTGCGTGCAGTGCTAGCACAATGTGCGTACACAGTGTTAGTACTATGTGCGTGCACAGTGCTAGCACTATGTGCGTGCACAGTAATAGTACTATGTGCGTGCACAGTGCTAGCACTATGTGCGTGCACAGTGTTAGTACTATGTGCGTGCACAGTGCTAGCACTATGTGAGTGCAGTGTTAGTACTATGTGTGTGCACAGTAATAGTACTAAGTGCATGCAAAGTGTTAGCACTATGTGCATGCAAAGTGTTAGCACTATGTGCGTGCACAGTGCTAGCACTATGTGCTGCAGTGTTAGTACTATGTGCGTGCCCAGTGTTAGCACTACAGTAGGGGTCAAAATAAAGTTCCCATTGCGACCAGACTTTCCCCCGACTTTACGTTGAAAAAGTCGCTAACCATAGACGACTTTTAACCGACTTTAAACGACTTTCCGCTATGCACCGTGAAATTTTATCAGTCCGCTAAATAATAGATTCCCGGGGCCTCTCTGAGCGACTTGACCAGTCCGCAACGACTTACTGGGTCGGCGACTTTATAATGGCGACTTATTATTATTACAATCTCCTAACGGCTACTTTTTAACGCTGTACCTGGCTATTTTAAAGGGCGACTTAATGGCTGTGGCGACTTTTTAGGGCGGCTATTTTCTTGCTGTTATTTTCTAGCGCGCAGCCTTCTTCCCCCGCTACTTTGGTCCAGAAGCCTTTATAAGCCAAGACAGTACCACCGAACTCTCTAGATTAATGAGCGGCTCTCTACACGCTACTCCAGCTCCCGCGGCCTTACTTCTTCTTTTTGCTGAGCTGTCATTTTTGGTAAACCACCGCGCGCTCTGGCCTGCTAGCTGCTCTCTCCCACACGCTCTCTCTGCTGGAGCCACCACAAGACCACAACATTCAAGGTAACCACACCACAGCCTGAGTCTCAGCTAATTAAAAATAACAACTATCTTACTGCATCAATAAGAACTAAGGAATAGTTGTATTTCCTGATCAAATTTTATGCTCATAATCTACACATTTTCTCAATGTTATTTCATTAAATGTTGGGCTTAGATGGTCTATACAAGCTACCAAAAACAAAGAATACTATACCTTCACCTTGTTTTACACCTGAAACCTCCTACTATTATTAATGTGCTGGAACATGAGGGGATTATAGTTAGTAGACGGGGAGTGTTTAAATTCCTGAAGAGGTTTCATGAAAGGGGAACTATTGCAAGGAAGCCAGGGAGTGGTCGGCCTAGTCTCATCACAACGGAAATTAAAATGATCGTGGAGGACCAGATGAGAAGGGATGATGAGACTACTGCATATCAGCTTCACTTTCTGCTGAATAGGACGGGCTACATTCTGTCTTTGCGCACCATTTTAAGATGTAGAACCTCATTAGGCTGGACCTTCAGAGGCAGTTCTTACTGTCAACTAATAAGAGCAGCCAACAAGGTAATTGAAAGGGTGATGATTTGCTAGTCTAGGTTGTCTCCATACAACTAACATGATCTATTCTATATGTATAGGAGAAAAGGTTACAGTGGTCAAAGGAAGTCCTTCATGAGAAGGACAGTGGTTTCCTAGATGTGATATGGACAGATGAAAGCACTATACAGCTTGAAACACACAGGAGGTTTGCCTGTCACAAAAAAGGAGAAGCACCGAGGAATAAACCAAAGTAACTTTATTTACATTACATTACAATCAAGCTTGTTTTACTTTTTATTGAACAGTAGTAATAGTAATAATAATAATAATAATAATATTATTATTATTGTTGCTATTATTAATACTACTACTATTATTATTATTATAACAGGGCCAAGCATCCAGTTAAAGTCCATGTGTGGGCTGGAATTAGTGTTCTAGGATGCACTGGGATTTGTATATTCAGTGGCATCATGAAGGCCTCACTCTATGTTGAAATCCTTGAGCAAACACTTCTTCCGTTTATTCAAGAAGTTTTTCCTGATGGACATCGTTTTATGCAGGACAACGACCCAAAACATACCTCATTGCGTGCTAGAAAGTTCTTTGAGGATAATAATGTGAAATGGTGGAAGACCCCTCCAGAGTCACCAGATGCAAACCCAATCGAGAACTTGTGGCATGAATTAAAAGAATTTATACGGCGAGAAATAAAACCTAAGAATAAGCAAGAACTAGTTAACGGAATTCTTTCTTTTTGGAGAACAGTCACTAAAGAAAAATGCACTAAATATATAAGACATTTACGAAAAGTAATTCCTAAAATTATTGAACTTGAAGGCGATGCTACTGGTTATTAATTTCATAAACTTCATTTTCATACTTTATTCATAATATTTATTACCACATTCAAGGCTTAATCAGCAATTAAACATGAACAAATACTTATAGTCAGTTATTTAAATACAAGGATGTGGGGTGTAGTTAGGACACATACAAGGGCGTGGAAATGCTCATTTATTGGTAGGTCTGGAAGTGGATGTGACTGAAGACAATTCGTAAGTTTGGCCAACGACAAGTCATGTGTGTGGACAAGTACAATATATCAGAATGCTTTTAAATAGCAAAGTTTTAAAAAATGTCAACTGATGATGGTGGATAAAAAGATAATTAGTAAAGAAATATGCACTGGAGTTGTGATTCAACACAAATTCCCATGTGACTAAGAAATATAATAATTAAGATGTTGTGATAAGATGATATAGAGGGGAGGGTGGTTAAGGATAGTGACACATCAGAAATAAAGTATGTATATTGTATAGAACTGTGTGTGTGTGTGTGTGTGTGTGTGTGCATAATTAACGATTACTTGGACCTAAGTCTTTTACATAAATGCTGGATAGATAAAATACAATCCTCCCACAATTCCTCAAACTCTGCTGCCCTGGTATGAAACATGGGGAAAAGATCCCTCAGTACTTTTTTTAAAACATCCAGTTTGTCACACGCCAGAGGTGGCAGATCCTTCCTCCCCATCGGTGTACTCCTTCGGAGAATGTCCTCCCCAAAAATGGAAAACTGGGCCAACTTGCAAGCCAGCCTGCCAATTGTGCTTATTTTAATCAACTTAGAGTTCTTCCTCAGGACCACTTCAATTGGCTGCAGCTGGTCAGCACCTTCATTACTAGCAGGGGAGGAGGATGTTGTGGTGGAAGAAAATGAAGTAGAGGGAGATGTGTAGGATTGGGATAAGGTTGCATTGGAATATACTGGTGCTGGAGGTCTTATATTATGAGAAGAGGATGATACTGTAGAGGGAGATGTGTAGGATTGGGATAAGGTTGAATTGGAATATACTGGTGCTGGAGGTCTTATATTATGAGAAGAGGATGATACTGTAGAGGGAGATGTGTAGGATTGGGATAAGGTTGCATTGGAATATACTGGTGCTGGAGGTCTTATATTATGAGAAGAGGATGATACTGTAGAGGGAGATGTGTAGGATTGGGATAAGGTTGAATTGGAATAAACTGGTGCAGGAGGTCTTATATTATGAGAAGAGGATGATACTGTGTCAGAATATGTACAAGCATAATGAGATAATGATATGCTTCAAGCAATGGTTGAGTTACCTGATTGTGGTTGTGCGACAAATAGGGGAGTACTAACAGTATGCATGATGAAATCCTTCATGTCGGACATCTCCGATTGTATACCCACTACTAAATTTTCCAACTCTTCAATTTTTTTTTGTTGCTTGCTGATTAAACACTTCAGTTCACACACTTCCACCTCTAATGTTAATGGGTCTGAAAAAATTCATTATTATTATTATTATTATTTCTTTAAATGTTTACCTGTTTCACTAATGCAGCTGGTACTGCTTAAGGTTGGTGAATCCAAGAATTCATAAGTGTCTAAATTTGATAGGTTAGGTTACTCCTATTGCACATTATTATTATTTATAAATACCTTGCTCTGTCCTAGGATGGATCACCTGACCTTGATGTGCACTAACAGTTATGATCTCTCCTATTTCAAAACTAAACTAAAAGGAATTACAAAAATAAAGCTTATTCACCTGCTGGAGGTGGAGTTTTCTTCCGTTTGTTAGTTCTTTCCTTTACATTGTTATTATTCTATTATTTTGACAGAGTAATTATTAATTTTTTTTTCCTTATTCAGTTATGCTGTACTTACAGTGTTACAATTACTAGAAGGGTCTAAAAGTAAGAACAAACAAGCAAACAAACATTAGCAATTTAGAATTTTCAATCACATTTTCACTTAACCAGGTGGAGATGTTCTTTTCCCTTTTCCTTTCATCTTTTTAGAAGGATTCTGGAGGGAAAAAAATGGGGGGGAGGGGGGGTGGTGGGGGGAAGGCTACTAGTTAATATCCATGTAGCACATTTCTAAAATGTGGTGCCAATGTGAGTAGAGGAGAATTAATGGTGTTATGCACTTACAGTTGGTTCAGCAGGCACTGCTCTCACTCTCTTTCTTGCCGGCTAATTTTTAAAAACAACATTGTACTATCTCAGCAGATGAAACCAGCAGTGTATACTTACTGAAGACACATTGACTGGAGTATCCACTAAATTTTTAATAATGAAATAATTTTTTTTGTAATTTTTGACAAATATTGCATCACCTGAAACGGATTGGGATAATTCCCCTGGATTGTCAGCAAGACAGTCCATTTCTGTCTCTGAACCTAAAATTGGCAAACACTTTATAATTGTACTATTCTATAACTACTTATCCATAAACTGAACAAATCTTATAATCTATGATTATTGAGCTTAATGAGCTCAACTAATAAAGCAGCTGTTTTTTTAAACTACTCATTCCATCTCCTAGCAACAGTTGTAGGAATGCTATTAATACAGCTAGATTTAGTGGTTACTACCCATTTCATCTCCTAGCAACAGTTGTAGGAATGCTATTAATACAGCTAGATTTAGTGGTTACTACCCATTTCATCTCCTAGCAACAGTTGTAGGAATGCTATTAATACAGCTAGATTTAGTGGTTACTACCCATTCCATCTCCTAGCAACAGTTGTAGGAATGCTATTAATACAGCTAGATTTAGTGGTTACTACCCATTCCATCTCCTAGCAACAGTTGTAGGAATGCTATTAACAGCTGGATTTAGTGGTTGCTACACATTCCAGCTGGATTTAGTTAATTTTCCCTCCCAAAATATTGGTGTGATTGCTACTAATTCCAGCTGGATTTAGTGAAATTTCCCTCTTAATATTTTTGTTCAGAAATGGTTGCTACACATTCCAGCTGGATTTAGAAAGTTTCACTCCCTTTAGTAAAAATAAGACTTAGTTGGAATTGATCATATGCACTTTCAGGCTGGATTTTAGATAATTTTACCCACCCAATAGTAAAAAATATATTTATTAATATTCTGGTTATATGTATACTTACCAACTGCAAGAATTTTGGCTTGGTGTAGTTGTTTTCCTATGTTTATACTACAAGTACCTCCAACAGGTACCCCATCTTTTACTTTTTTTTTCGGCACAACAGAAAACTGTTCGTCTTCTGTCCAGAAAACCAGGCAATACTCTAAGCAATTGAAATGGTAGGCTCAGTTATTGTATTTACTCATTACTTTATTTATTATCATTCCTATGCACTAACACATCACTTACATTTCATGTATAAGTTACAGCTCACACATACATACATACATGCATACATACACACACACATACACACACACACACACACACACAAACAAATGCAAATTATCTTGCTGGCTATGTGGTAAGCAAGCACTGTGAGCCATGCTAGCAAAATTCTTGGAGCCCTGCTAGGAACTCACAGGAGAAAAGCCTTTCACCATAGCAAGTGGTGTGGATACCTAAAGTCACACCTAGACCATTGATGTTCATGAGAAATAACCTTGAATATGCACCCCAGCAAATGCCAGGTCCCCAGTCTGGGTGGACTGGTGGGAAGCAGATGGAAAACTGTAGTAGATGGAAAATTGGCAGAGTGGGGGTTGAACTATGGGACCTCAGGCCCTGAGCCAAGGACACAACCACTACACCACACAGCCAGCCACACACTACACCACACACACACACACAAACTCCACAGTCATTTCTCATAAAATTTCAATTTTTTTCTTTTACAAAATACTCAGAACTTACAAATGAATTGCTTTAAAACTTAATCGATTAAAAGAAAACAATAATATAAAAATACTATTATTATTATGATTATGATTGTTGTTATGGTGATTATTAGTATTATTATTATCATTATTATTAATTTATTATGATTTTATTATTATCATTATTGCTACTATCATTGCTAAAATAATAAAGTTACCTCTTTGTGCCATGGAGTCTTTGATTGCCTTCCTGATAGACATGTTTGCTGCAATAGCTGTCCAGAAACAGTGAAAAGATATTCCAAGTAAAAAAGCTCAATAAAGCTCAATAAATGCAGGCTTCACTGTTCTAGACCAGGACTTCTTAGCGCAAAAAGTCGCCGTAAAGTCGCCGAAATCCGCGGTAAAAAGTCGGCAAAAAGTCGGCGGTAAAAATCGTGACAAAACTGCTGGAGCGATTTTGCAAATAATGCGCCATAATCCGCATGTAAAGCGGAGCCTATAGCGCGCTCAAGAGTTGTTAAAAAGTCGGCGCGTTGCTACAATAAGCGGGTAAAATAATAAAACGGCGCGCGAAGTCAACTTCAAATTAGCACGCGCCGTAACAAACGTTCGCGTAGAAATTATTGACGGTAAGAAGTCGCCGGCTATTAAAAAGTCGGCAGAATTATTTAGAACCGACTTTGCAGAGACTTTCTAGCGACCCTGTGGGAACTTTATTTTGACCCCTACTGTATGTGCGTGCACAGTAATAGTACTATGTGTGTGCACAGTGCTAGCACTATGTGCGTGCACAGTGCTAGCACAATGTGCGTACACAGTGTTAGTACTATGTGCGTGCACAGTGCTAGCACTATGTGCGTGCACAGTAATAGTACTATGTGCGTGCACAGTGTTAGCACTATGTGCGTGCACAGTAATAGTACTATGTGTGTGCACAGTGTTAGTACTATGTGCGTGCACAGTGTTAGTACTATGTGCGTGCACAGTGCTAGCACAATGTGCGTACACAGTGTTAGTACTATGTGCGTGCACAGTGCTAGCACTATGTGCGTGCACAGTAATAGTACTATGTGCATGCACAGTGTTAGCACTATGTGCGTGCACAGTAATAGTACTATGTGTGTGCACAGTGCTAGCACAATGTGCGTACACAGTGTTAGTACTATGTGCGTGTACAGTGCTAGCACTATGTGCGTGCACAGTAATAGTACTATGTGCGTGCACAGTGTTAGCACTATGTGCGTGCACAGTAATAGTACTATGTGTGTGCACAGTGTTAGTACTATGTGCGTGCACAGTGCTAGCACTATGTGCGTGCACAGTGTTAGTACTATGTGCGTGCACAGTGCTAGCACAATGTGCGTACACAGTGTTAGTACTATGTGCGTGCACAGTGTTAGTACTATGTGCGTGCACAGTGTTAGTACTATGTGCATGCAAAGTGTTAGTACTATGTGCGTGCACAGTGCTAGTACTATGTGCATGCAAAGTGTTAGTACTATGTGCGTGCACAGTGTTAGTACTATGTGCGTGCACAGTGCTAGCACTATTTGCGTGCACAGTGTTAGTACTATGTGCGTGCACAGTGCTTGCACTATGTGCGTGCACAGTAATAGTACTACGTGCGTGCACAGTGCTAGCACTATGCGTGTGCACAGTGTTAGTACTACGTGCGTGCATGCACAGTGCTAGCACTATGTGCATGCACAGTAATAGCACTATGCGTGTGCACAGTGTTAGTACTACGTGCGTGCATGCACAGTGTTAGCACTATGTGCGTGCACAGTAATAGTACTACGTGCGTGGAGTGTTAGCACTATGTGCGTGCACAGTAATAGTACTACGTGCATGCACAGTGCTAGCACTATGTGCGTGCACAGTAATAGTACTACGTGCATGCACAGTGTTAGCACTTCGTGTGCAGTACTACTTCGTGAATGCAGTGTTAGTATTAGTACGTGTATGTACAATGATAACAGTAGTGCATGCCTAGAGACTTACCATTATTCTCTTCTTCAATCAAGAACACCAGAACCTCAGTACAGATAGCAGCAGCCCAAGCACTATGAAATCTAGGAAATGAAGAAAAAAAAAAAGGTTATGACAATATTAATTCTAATGGAAAAGAAAATTAGTTATCAAGCCAAGCTAATGAAGCACCAAAGGTGTGAACCCTCAGCGCCAATGGCACCAATATCATTGCATACTACAGAACCACTAGCCTCAGCAACTATGATACTTGATACTTTATAATATCTCTGTTCTATATGCAACAGCACAGGCCAACCAACACTTTCCTACTTGTTTCAACTCTAGTGTTATTAGGGCCCAAAGAGTGGGAGCTGGAGGACAACCTGAGGATGCTAGGGAAGGTCTAGTACAAAAGAATAGCCAAGTGAAGGGTGCATGGTAAGGTCATAAGGTAAGGGATAGCATCAGCAGATAAGCAGTGCAATGAGACTGTCAATAATAAAGCATGTATAGACTTGTCAGCAAAGTGTGAGCATCAACCAAGAATGGGTCAAAGCCATAGGCTAAAGAGACAGCCAAAGCAGCCAGGGAACGCACAACTACAAGTTTACCCTAATAATGCCCACCCTGTAACAAGTAATAGGAGAATATCAGTAAGTCTTCAACTTTTTGGTTTGGACATAAATCCAGTGGTAGACTCAATGCAGGTGAACCTAAGTCGTGCCCCAAAACAAAAACAAACAAACAAAAAAAAAAAAACCCTGGAAAGATTAGTACCTAGACAATAAAAGAGGCAGGGCCACCAACATTATCACTATTAGGGATGAGGCCTGGTTATGTTCACACCCGTTATCAACTTACTTCATGACACTTGTTTCTCAAACATCTTGTATAGACTAGCCTTGATACATCAGCAGCATGTTGCTACCTGCAAAATAAGCCAATGGGAAATGTCATCACTACTGGACAAGATAATACAGTTGTGGTCCTACTGTATAAAAATTACATGGATATAATAGCTATATGATTCCATTTAATTTTTATAGTTGTACCGCCATTCCATTTAGCTACTCTAGCTATTAGGTGAGCGAATTTTTAATTTCACTGATATTATTACGAGTAAGTGACAAGTAGTACCCTTTAGACACTTGCTAACTAATGATAGGATTAGATGTAGGGAGGACAAACATACAAGCCTAATGCAGCTGTCTTGTGAAACCACTGAAGATGACTCATGTCAAGTTTACATAGCAAACAACCAGTTTTCATTTTTGTCAGACTTACATACTGGCAAACTCAAACAGGCACCTTGTACACACTATTTGTCTCAAACTACTTACGAAACTAATGTACAGAATTATTAGACAGTCCTCCTCTCCCACATCACGAGAGTATTACTAGATTGGCATTAATTTTTTTAAGGGGTGCAAAGCTTTTAACTTACTCTTGAAAGCTGAGAGAGATACTTTCATTTAACCGAACCGCCATAATGAAAAGTTAGTCTCATGTACCCAATCCCTTTACCAACCGCTAATCGAGTGTAGAGGTTCTAGGTTGGTAAAGGGTCTCGCCGTCCCCTAGCTTTATTATGTAGCTTTTTTTGCGTTGAACTACGGGCTACTAGCTAAATCACCATCCCTTCCAAACGTGCCTGCAAGGAATACCACCACTCCTTAATGATTATCTCCTCTCTTTGCACTCACATCCTATCACAGGACGATGAATATGGACTTGATATTATCGCTCAGCAACTCAAATCCAAGAATAGGGTGAGGACACATATCTTGGAAGAAAACTCAAAGGATGCCGAAGACTTCATGAAATTGCTATCTGCCAGCCAGAAGAGAGCAGTGAACCTAGCAAAGGAAAAAGGATCATAAACCTGGCTGACAGTGCTCCCACTAATGGAACACGGCTCCGCTCTACCATGGCTCTACACAGGGGTGCATTTCACGACGCCCTCGCACTGCGCTATGGCTGGACACCCCTGGGAGACTACCAGCTAAATGTGCATGTGGGGCCGTCTTCTCAGTTGAGCATGCCCTTTCATGCCCCAAAGGGGGGTTTCCATCCATAAGACACAACGAAATACGGAATTTGACAGCAACACTCTTAACTGAGGTGTGCAAGGATGTATGTATTGAGCCTGGCCTTCAGCCCGTGTTTGAAGAACTGAATGGTGCGACTGCTAACTCACAGCCAGGAGCAAGACTCGACATTGCAGCAAACGGTGTTTGGGGCGGCAATCACGAAAGAACATATTTTGATGTAAGGGTATTCAACCCCTATGCCCCTTCCAACAAACATTCAGACATGCAAATGGTGTATAGGAAGCACGAACAAGCCAAGAAACAGGCATATGAGGAGAGAATTAGAGAAGTGGAACACGCCACATTCACACCAGTTGTACTCTCTACTACGGGTGGCATAGCAAAGGAAGCCAATATATTCTATAAAAAAATTAGCATCCATGCTCGCCAATAAGTGGGAACACAGTTATAGCAGTTCTCTTCAATGGTTACGATGCCGCCTATCCTTTTTGAGCCAGATCATCCATTGGACATGCTGTAAGAATACCAGCAGTAGACTGGTGACCTCAGAAGCACATCTAAACTGATTTAATTTCATTTGCTTTTTGACTGTAACTCAGTTTATATTATTTTGTATTGTATTGTATTGTATATATTTAATTAAAAAAAGAAAAAAGAAAAAAAAAAAGCTAGATTACTGAACTCAGTTTTGGTAGCAACACCGTGACAGAACAGTGAGTAAAGCCTACACAAACCAAAAGCGGTTGATTTAAATTCTAAGCTTACAGCTTGTTACCCAATGCACGGATGATCCTAGTGTCTTACAACTAATATATAGTTTGTTCCGAGTTCATATTCAAGGGTTGTACGCAACTGTGCTAATCAATTAATTGGGTAAAGGGGTTTACAACTGTTTCATCTTAAACGGCTTCTCAAAGTGGTTCGGTAAAGCGTCACCTTTTCAATTGCTATGGTAAGTTGATTTGTGCAAAGACAAATGCTGTTTTTACTTTTACCATATTATTAAGATGTAAGCTGCATAGCAGAAATGCAATCTCAGGTTTTATTTAATTGTCTCCTTTTTTTTTTTTTTTAAAGCCTAGACTATCCCTGGCAGATGAAACCAATGAGACTCATTACTTAAAGGTTAATGTCATCATAATAATATAATTTTAATAACTATTAGAAATAACCACATATACATATTTAGCTGTGTTGTTCTCAAACTTAGCTACCAAGCATGCCTTGAAATTCTTCATTAGAACTTTAAGCTCTTCAGCTTCCTCACTGTTAGTGCTGTGAATAAAAACATTAAATTGAAATTAGTAAAGCTAGCCACTATGAATATAGCTTGCACAATGATGCATAAAGTGTGCTTAATAGAATCTTGCCCACTAAATTGTGAACCACATGAGACCAGCATAATGATATGCACATTCCATCAACAAACTGGCCAAAGTTGTAGTCAGCCCACTAGCTAGTTCCTACCACTGTGTCAGTAGTTGAACACCTTTTAAAGTAGCAAGTCTGCATGGGCGTACTGATACACTCCACAGAAGTGTAGTAAAGTCACTATAGCTTATAAGGGTGTCATGCTACACTCCACAGTGTTACCAAACACTTCAGAGTGTAGCACAACACCCCACAATACGGAAGTGTTCCACTACACCCCATTAAAGGTGTAGTGGAACACCCCATTTTTTACAGTGTAGGTGCTTTATGCGATCTAGCTGGGTATTCCAGATAAGCTTTGGTGTTTGTTGTTGTTTTTTGGCAAAGAATGCATTCCAGTCAGTGATACATGGTTTCATGGGTGGCAAGGGCATGGAAATGCATCATTGTAAAAGCCACTATATAAATTAATGACCGTGTTAGCTACCTACATTGCGCAAGTGCGTGGGATCGTTAGGCGAACGCTAGTTTCCCAGTATATAGGAGTCGTGAACACTCATAAACGCTGTCATTTTTTTATGATCAATTTGGGCTTACTTAGATTTTCAATAGCTGACTTGATTGAGTTTATTTCTGTACATTTCCTCAAGTTTCACCTGGTTCAGACTAGTTCCCTTTACGAAAGACGGACGATTACGGTATGACGACCTCGAACTCGCGTAAACTGTACCTCAGTTGCCCTTCGACGTCTATACCTTGTCCTCAAGTTCTAGGATATACTCTGGGGAAGACGCTCGGTAGTGGAAAGTTCGCCAAGGTCAAAGCCGCTTGGTCTCCCTATGAACGTCGAATGGTGAGAGAAGTATAAATTTTCGCCAGTAATGTTATAATGTTTTGTATTATTAATTGTTTAGATAGCCATCAAAATAGTCAACAAACGCAAACTGGACCAGGGAGATGTGGAGAAGTTTCTGCCTCGAGAAATCTCCACTCTCCAGAAGATCTCCCATCCTAACATTATCAGCACTTTCCAGATTGTGGAAACAGAGCGCTACTGCTTCATTGCACTGGAAATTGCTGAGAATGGGGACCTTCTGGATTACTTCAACTCTAGAGGACATCTTCCAGAGGAAGAGGCGAGGCACATCTTTCAACAAATGTGCCAGGCAATATTGTACATCCATTCCTTAGGTATTGCACATCGTGATATCAAGATGGAGAATGT
>WLWD01002930.1_pt1 | contig 15810 bp, 10 predicted proteins | sample 6712731 | NCBI WGS metagenome assembly WLWD01 (sample SAMN12718690, study PRJNA576275) | sponge metagenome | isolation source: marine sponge | host: Mycale hentscheli | place: New Zealand: South Island, Marlborough, Capsize Point | collected 2014-11-01
AGAGGTATGAAAATAGCAAATTTTCTCATTCTAACAGCCATATTGTTAATTAAAACTTAACACAACATTTTGACTTCTTGCCAAAGTCCTCTTTAGGGGTCAATTATAACTATTTCAGCTGAGACTGATTAAATCATAGAATGAGGAATGAAATTTTTTGACCAATTGAATACAAACAAGAACATTATTGTGTGGTATTCTCATGCAAAAAGAGAAACAAAAAGACCATTAGCCATCACAGATAATTGTATTAAAATTAAAATGTATTTTGTTAATAAATTATTGATCTCAATATTCATGCAAAGAAACATTTGAATTGTATTTAATTATATTCTAGAAATCATAATGATAAAAATTGCAAGACTTCAGTAAAACTTCTTTTTAACGACCTTTTGTTGGGCCACAAGAATGACTTTCCCTTATCCTTGTAGTCCAACTGGTAGTGCCGCCACCAGGGATAATGTTTGTTGAAATGATGTAGGTGTATAATTGTTATTTAAAAACACAAATACACACTGTACACTATTATTATAACAAAATCCAACGACTTGACAACGCTGGCTCCTTTTTTTATAGGTAGCCAGCACTTCCGTCGGCAAATATTTAACAACCAATGAAAATAAAGATATTAATGATACATAATTTAAAGTTCGTGAGTTTATGTTCGATACTGAAGTTTGTCGTGAAATAGTACTTTGCCATGCCTGTAAATATGAGTACGTGGGCCCAACACCTTTTGAGAAAAAAAAATATAAAAACTATTTGACATCTCAGATATATTGAAATAGAATTTTTTTTTGTAATTATATTATTGATCAAAATATTCAAGCAATACATGTTTCAAGTGTATTTGATTATTCTAGAAATCATAATGTTAAAATTTGCATGTCATGATTATTGTTCAATATTTTGTACTTTAGATGACCATCTTGTCACAGCCTAGGCAACGTCACTGTGCTGCTGCTTTTTTCAATTCTTCTGAGCTCACAGAAATAGTAATATTTGGAGGGCGTGATCAACACAAGCACATTCTCTCAGATACTACAATATTAAGATTAAGTAAGTTTTAAAAAAATAAAAAGTTAATTCAATTTAATTATTAATATATTATTATACGCGGGATGTTTTGTAATTTTGATAGTTTTATTCATCTAATTATGTTATAGTGAATAAAAATGTTCTAATACCATAACCTAGTAATTTTCAATACAAAAAAGTGAGGCATTATTTTAAAATTATTAGTGCACTAACCACATCCAATTATAAAATATGCTATTTACATGGTCCCCGGCAGTTTCTCTCAATACATTTTAGTCCATAAAATATGCTAATTACATTGTTTCCCTTGTTCCCCCCCCCCCCCCCCCCGCAGTAGCTATCATTTTATTTTAGTCCACCAAACACGTCCAACTATAAAATATGCTAATTAAGTGATTCTGGACAAGTTCCACTCGTTCGATATGATCAGGTGAAGATGCCAAACCGTAAAATATGCTAATTAAGTGATTTTGGACTAGTTCCCCTCCTTCGATATTATCAGGTAAATATGCCAAACCATAAAGTATGCTAATTAAGCAATTCTGGACAAGTTCCGCTCCTTCAATATGATCAGGTGAAGATACCAAACCATATAATATGCTGGACAGGTTCCCCTACTTCGATATTATCAGGCGAATATGTCTAACCATAAAATATGCTAATTAAGCGATTTTGGACAGGTTCCCCTCCTTCGATATTGTCACGTGAAGATGCCAAACCTTAAAATATGCTAATTAAGTGATTCCGGACAAGTTCCCCTCCTTCGATATGATCAGGTGAAGATGCCAAACCGTAAAATATGCTAATTAAGTGATTCTGGACGATTTCCCCTCCTACAATATGATCAGGTGTAGATGCCAAACAGTAAAATATGCTAATTAAGCAATTTTGGACAAGTTCCCCTCCTTCGATATGATCAGGTGAAGATGCCAAACCGTAAAGTATGCTAATTAAGTGATTCTGCACAAGTTCCCCTCCTTCAATATAATCATGTGAATATGTCGAACCATAAAAATATGCTAATTTAGTGATTCTGGACAAGTTCCCCTCCTTCGATGTGATCAGGTGAAGATGCCAAACCATAAAATATACTAAGTAAGTGATTCTGGACAAGTTCCCCTCCTTCAATTATGGTCAGGAGAAGATGTCGAACCGTAAAATATGCTAATTAAGCGATTCTGGACAAGTTCCTCTCCTTCGATACGATCAGGAGAAGATGTCAAACCATAAAATATGCTAATTAAGTAAATCTGGACAAGTTCCATTCCTTCAATATGATCAGGTGAAAATGCCAAACTGTAAAATATGCTAAGTAAGTGATTCTGGACAAGTTCCCCTCCTTTGATACGATCAGGAGAAGATGTCAAATCGTATAATATGCAAAGCAAGTGATTCTGGACAGGTTCCCCTCCTTCGATATGATTAGGCGAGTATGTCTAACCGTAAAATATGCTAATTAACCAATTCTGGACAGGTTCCCTTCCTTAAATAAGATCAGGCGAAGATGTCAAACCATAAAATATGGCGATTTTGGACAGGTTCCCCTCCTTCGATATGATCAGGCAAAGATGTCGAACCATAAAATATGCTTATTAATTAAATCTGGACAAATTCCATTCCTTCAATATGATCAGGTGAAAATGCCAAACTGTAAAATATGCTAAGTAAGTGATTCTAGACAGGTTCCCCTCCTTCGATATGATCAGGTGAAGATGTGAACCATAAAATATGCTAATTAAGTGATTCTGGACAGGTTTCCCTCCTTCGATATAATCAGGTGAAGATGCGAACCATAAATATGCTAATTAAGCAATTCTGGACAGGTTCCCCTCCTTCAATATGATCAGGTAGAGATGTCGAATCATAAAAATATGCAAATTAAGCGATTCTGGAAGAAAATTACCACATTTCCATTTATATATTCATAATTTAATTACTGTAATGAGTAATTCATTGCATTTTCTTTATTTCAAATTATTTTAAGTCATACTTAATTATAAAATTGCCAATTAAAAATAAAAATTGAATTTCTTTGTAATGATCAAATGGAATGTCAGACTATAAAATAATGTTAAATAAAATTTTATGGACATTTTCTCTCCTTTGCCATGATCAGATGAACAGGTTAAACTATAAAATATGCTAATTAGATGATTAATGATAATTAAATGATTCTTCCCTCATTCATTATGATCAGGTGAAGATGCCAAATCAAAACCTGCAATCAATATAATATATATATATAATATTCACAATAAATATACCGCATTCCCTGGCTTTTTTTTAGTAATTAGGCAAAATTTTTATGTGTAATTCAAATAGGTGTTCCTTATCTAAGGGCTAGGCACTGTTGAGCTGATACAAGTAAAATCTTATAGCTTTAATTTTCTCACTCTAACACACTCTGCCACGTTTAGATTCATAAAAAGTGTGTCCTACACACTACTTTGTTAGCACACATGTATTTTAGTGTGCTCAACACACTTCTTACATTAGTGTGATAGCACACCATGCTTGATAAGGCTAAAAAGTGTGCACTTTTTACAGTGTGGACATGCTTCTGCAGGAGCTATAGAATCTTGTACTTTTGACAGTGAAATATATTTCTCCAATAGTGAGCATTGTCGTTCAGTTGTTAGTTAAGGTGGTGACTTGGAATGGAATGTAATTAAAATATCTAGTAATGAACAAGAGTTTGAGTGTTTCGATGAAATTTCAATAAATTGTAATTATTAATCCACCATCTTTTCTCGCAATTGTGATGAACTTCAAACAATTCGTTGGAGATAAAGAGATACTTCTTTGATCACTTTTACTGCAAAGCTAGTTCATAACGTGACTTTAACAATAGTTAATTTAGTAGCTACTTATTTCTAAATGTTTCCTGCACATATACAATGTATCATACTGAAGGATAACAATGCTCTTTCAATTGGTAGTATTGGTTTAAATTTTATTAGAGCATTGATGTGATAAATACTATAATATAAAATAATCGGAACTTTTTAATAAAACATTGTATTTAGTGGAAGAGGTAATATCATCTCACGAGTTACAGAAATAATGAAAAACTATAATCTTCAGTAAATTTACTGATTTTTTTTTTTTTTTGGTTATGCACTTAGCTTGCTATGAGATAAATAGTAAGCCTACCCATTGTAGCTGTTTGGGAAAAAAAACCTTTAAGGGTAACATATAAGTGTTAATAACTATTGAGTATTTGGAAAGCAATCAAATTTTCAAGATGGGTACGAATAACTGAATCAAAGGATTCTGTTTATCAAGTAGTGTTTCCAAAGTACGCTATGTTGAAAATGCTCTATAGTGCCAGAGATCTAATTGACTCGACCATTAGAAAATGGATTTTCAACTATAAACTCATACTTTATTTTTGGACGTGTTATGTATAAAAGGCTGTTTCAGATACTTATCAACTGAACTCAGCGTTCATACTTTGCCAGATATGAAAGAATGGATACAAATTATGATATGTTATGAAAAGAAAAAGAATATATATTATTATACTTACTCGTTAGATGTATTTTCTCTCTTTCAAATGTTAAACAATACAAAAAAAAGTTTGGGATTCGAACTCAGGCCACTTGCCTGTATAGATACTTTCTATGTTCTAATCAAATCTTCCTTTACTGTCTAGATCTAAGATAAACTTTTGACAGTAAAAATGCTTACTCAAAACTATGTCATTTCTGGCTAAGGTGTTTAAACATATTATTATTTTCCCTACAAGTCTATTGTGAGCATTATTCGTTTGCTTTACTTGTGGATTTCTTGTGGCAGTCTAGCTAATTTCTCTAGCATTTTGCATTTACTTTACCAGTTTACAGGTTTAGGGATCTCTAGTGACTGTTTAACTACACTCTCTACAATCTATTTGTAGCTACAATTGACATGTCTACCACACCTTGCTATATTGTGAAATAGTCATGTTTTACTAAATTAATTAGTAGTACAAACTGTATTTATAGTATTCATTTATACATAGTTTGTTTGAATTTATAGAAAAAGTACAACTTTCAGCAACTTCTACCAAATGGAATGTATCAGAAATCATTCATTCTTCAGAATTGAAAGATAAAAATAGACTAACAGAAAAGAAATTATTAAAAAGTAAGATTGTAGATTGTTAACAGGTTGTAATGTATGGATTGAATAAATCCGATTTATATAATACGGTTACTGGTATTGAGTAATTGTCATAGTTTTGCATTTAATGCATGATTCTTTTTTTTTTTTCGCTCATTTTGAACATTAATTTGTAAACACTTTCATATCACATTGTTGAAGCAATGATAATAATTTTCAATAATATATATACAGTTACTATGGCATTGAGTCCCCTTTAAGGTATACATGTAATTAAAAAAACTCGACTTCATATTAGTAGATTGAGTGTTAGAAGTTAAAATCAATAGTGTAGTTTAAGGCTCGCTCGCCATTTGTGCTCAACTACACCACTAGTTATGATTTAATTTGATCATTGTATTCCGCAAAAACATAATTTTTAAGCATATACATGTTATAATAACAACAGCAAAGCTAGTGGCATTGTTTAAGACATTCTTCAATACATTGCATTACATTTTTTCATTATAATTTTTAGATTGATATTTCCCCTTGGATTTGTATTAATGTAATAATTATTACCAGATATGTTTGGTATTTAGTGGATGATAAAAAATTGAAATGTCAAGTATTATTATAATTATGGCATAATTACTACAGAAAGTGTGAAAGCTGCAGATGAAGTTACAGCAATATTTACTATAATTGTGCAAACAAATAAGGCAATACATCGTGTTAAAATCTTGTTTATTATTGTATGACAGAATATTTATGATATTATGTGTAATCTTATATTCGATGTCTGTCTTTGAATTTATCTATATTTTTTTATCAGTTTGTTCATTGTTTTCTTGTCTATTAGTTTATTGGTATGCATGTCTTTTTCTTGTCTATTTCTTTATCAGTTTGTTTCTTTGTCGGCTTGTCTGTTAGTCAATTTATTGCTTTACATGTGTTTCTGCTTGTCACTAGAATATGACCAAATCATAGACAACTTGTTTTGCTAATTATTCTGTGTTGTTTCTGACAGATACAATTTATGATCCAATTATTACACATCTCTAACCCTTATGTTTTACCTATCACAAATCCAGGACTAGCATTTACTAAGGGTTTAATTAGTTTGAGTGCTTATGTGAAGAGAAATTAGCAATAAAACTTTTCAAAGTCATATAATATGTTCTTATTGTATTAAATAAACACCTAGGTAAAGAAATTGAGAAAGCCTGTCAAGAAGCCATACAAAAACAGACATGTGTGGACCTATGTGTAGGACGAATGAATTTTGTTGGTCTTCCAAGATCTGGTAAAACTTCAACTCTACATCGACTACTTGGAGATTTTATAAATATTGATCAATCTAACATGAAAATTAATGAGCCAAGCACTGGAGTAGCTGAGAGAAGGCAGCTATTCATTCAGTGTATTAGTAAGTCCTTTGGATTTGCACAGAAGGGGCAATGGACCAAGAAGGACATTGTAGGGGAAACTTCAATTCTTAATGATGTTATACAAGAAGCTGTAGAAAGTAAGCAGAACTTGTACAATACTATAATAAAGCTGCATGCCTTTAATAATTTACACGTAATGTTTATCATTCGTAGCTGCAAATTTAATTAAAGTTTCGATTGTTAGCAGGACTCATTTCACTTGATCACAGTCAAATTAAATCATTTACTTTTATTTTTCGTGAAATATAATCCGCCTATTATAATGTGTGGATTTAAGTTCATTGAGAATTAATTTATTAGATATATTTATTACTTTATTTGGCAAGCGAGCAAAGCGAGCGAGACACTATCAGGGGTAACTCAATTGACACCTTTATAACCACTACTTAGCTAAAGAATATCACAAAGAGAACGTTTAAATAATGTGTATTGTTGTGTTGTTTTTTCATCAACTCAAACATTTGCAACGAGTTGTTACTATGGTACTGAAATCCCTTTACCGTGTATGCGTAATTTAAAAACTCGACCTTGTTTTGAGTAGCTTCAGTGTTAGAATTCAAAATCATTAATATAAAAATAGTATAGCCTTTAGGCTCTCTCGCCATTTGTGCTCAAGCACATCACTAGTTATTAGTGTTTTAATTTATATAATTCAAGTTCTTTACTATGAATATTATTATGGTTTAATTTTACTTATTAATATGAATATGACATCAGCAATATTTTTATCAATGATAGTTTCTTTAACACATTTTCGATTATTATGCTGAAGTTACAATAATGTGTTAAAATTCTATTACCTGTTATATAACAACAGGTAATAGTAATTTAGCATAAATAAACTAAGTCAAATGAATGCTGACTAACTCATCAATATTTACTGTCGCAGTAGATACAGATTGTTTTTTAAAAATTGTAAGGAATGCTACTTGAATTTGATTGATAATTTTATGCAGATACCAAGCCGAAATTCCAAATCAAACAAAATGTATCAGCAACAGAAAAAGTTATCAAAGCCCAATCTTTTTATTCAAATGATGCTAAGGAAATGTCTTTAAATACAACTGTAGAAGATATAAGAACACCGGCTGAAACATCAGCAACTTCTGACAATGAGGACAAGTTAAAAGAATCACATGCCATCAATGTAGCTGAAATTTATTCCGCTTATATTGAAGCTGCAGCAGAAAACAATGAAGAGAAAGTAAAGTATTTACTGAAAGACACTATATACTTGATAACAACTGATCATGGAGGCCAAACTGAATTTCTAGACCTCATGTCTCGATTTCTAATGGGTGCTTCTTTACATCTTATTTTCAGTAGACTCACTGATTCCTGGGACTGTGTGTTTAAAATGTATTGCACAAATGAAGATGGAGTTTCTACTGAGAAAGAAGACTCTATAGTAACTCTAGACGAAGTCACCTTTCAAACTCTGGCTAGTATAGCATGCATGAAGAATACGAGTGACAAATTGACCTCAAAACAAGACTCTAATACTGACTTGGACAAAGCTAACATAGTTACTAAAGCTATGTTTGTGGGAACATTTAGAGACAAAGTGTCTCTGTCACAATTTAAAAAACGAGATCAGATTCTTAGAAAGAAAATTGAGCAAACGGAATTAATTCACAACCAAAACATTGTCGAGTATGCCTCAGAAGAAATCGTGACATTAGCACTGGACAACAAGACAGGAACTGTAGATGAAATCAACACAGCTAGACAAACTTTTGAGAATTGCATTAAGAAGAATCTAGGTAAAGTTCACATTCCTTGCTCCTGGTTGATGTTCAGCATTATTTTGCGATCAAAAGGAAAGCGCACAAAGACAGTTAAAGAATGCAGTGAGATTGCAGAAAGTTTAAATATTGATTTAGCGGACCTAACCAATGTCCTATGGTTTCTTCATTATCGTGTTGGCACGCTCCTGTACTATCCAGATGTGAGAGGTTTTGAAAACATAGTTATTTGTGATGTCATGGTTAGTACTACTTAATTTGTGCAGTTCAATTATTCACATAATATTTAATTAAGTTTGTGGTTAATTATAATGGGTTGACAGGTAAGTAATTAGGATGAAGAAGGCTCACATTATAGAAATAGCTGGACACTTATTACTATAATAGCCTTAATACTCATTAAGTGTTCCAATTTTTTTTCCCAGTTAAATAAATTAAAACAGAATTATTCTCCTTCATTTTTAATAATAGGCCCATTTTATTTGTCCTCTAATTATAAAACTGACAAAATACGCATAATTTATAGTGTTTAATTTGAATTAAATTGTTTGTTCAACAAATTATTGTTCAGGTGATTTTTGATGCAGCAACACAACTAGTAAAGAAGACATTTGTTTTCGATAAAGCTGGAACTCGAGCAGCAGCAATGTTTAAGAACAAAGCTCAGTTCACAATGGTAGATTTACTGGAAGCTACTAAAGAAGATGTAAAGGATTCCTTTACTATGAAAATGCTAATCACACTTTTTGAACATCACAATATCTTAGCTTCCCTTCCAATTACGATAAAAAGAAAAGAGAATACTTATTTTATGCCTAGTATTCTTAGAAGTGCTACTAAAGATGAGCTCCAAAAAGTTCCTGAGTCTGAAGATGTGTCTGCTCTCGTGTATCGATACGAGTACGGCTATTTACCATTAGGAGTCTTCTCTTCTCTTATTATAGGTCTGGTTTCAAACACAGAATTTAATTGGACTTTCAAAGAAGACAGTCCCTGTCGTAACAAGATTGAATTTCTCGTAGGGAAGGACTTGGACACAGTTACTATCATTAGCTATGCCACATATATTAAAGTGGTATTCTACAGAGAATCTCATCCAAAAACACCCACTTCTGTAGTCTGTGCACACATTAGAAATACTATCACTTCTATGTTAACACAAGTCAATCATAGTCTCAAGTACCTCAGTGCAAGACTTCAATATGGATTTGAATGTACAGACCATCCACCAGAAGAACTATCATATTCAGAATCACATCATTTATGCATACTAGAAGATGAAACCTCTCATAAAATGAAGTGTGTGAAGGACCCAAATATTACTAAAATAATTCCACTTATAGATTCAAGACAGACAATTTGGTTTCATAAGGTATGTCTATAAATTAATTAAGGTGAATGTTAAAGTTACTATATCGTTTACAAACACTATAGGTACAATGTGATGATGTATTGACCACTGGAACACCATATGAAGGTATTCATATTAATAATTTAACGAGCTTGCAGATTAGTTTTATTTAGAATACTGTTCACATTTGAAGTGAAATAATCAAAGCATATGAATTAACTAAACAAACACTGTTAAAAATGGGGTGTTTGGATAACTTAATTTTGGAGTTAAATAGGAGGCGCTGCCTGGACACCCCAGTTTAAAGCATTATTGTCTTCATAGTTAGTCGCAACTAAATGATATTTGAAATGAAGAAACTAATGGATATAAACTATTATTATTGTAAGCTCACTTGGTAAAGTATGCATTGGTGTAGAACTTATAAGGGCTCAAAGTGGGGTGTCCAGACAGCGCCTCCCGGCAAACACCTAGCAAGGATTTATTTAAGCAACCTATTATAACAGTGAACATACCTAAAATAATAATATACATTTTTATGCCCACTCATTTGAACATGTTACATTATATCAACTACACTTGTTATTGATAAATACATCATGGTTCAATTTGCATTGTTTCTTCCAACTTATGTAACAATAGGTATATTACAGCTCACTAAACCTGAGTTAACACATGTTCATATTTATTTCAGAACTGACAGTTGAAGACTTGGGTAAGGTGTATAAAGAGCTCTATGAAGGCATAGTGAAATGGAAGAACATAGGTCTCGAGCTGGGTCTGATTATCACTATGCTAAACATTATAGAAAAGGACAGACAATATAAAACAGAACCTTGTTGCCAGGACATGTTGATGGAATGGCTGACAAACGGAACAAACAGAAGCTGGAGTGCACTAGCTGATGCTATGGAAAGTCCAATAGTTCGTCTTCCAAACATTGCAGCTGCATTACGAAAAAAGTACTGCAATTAACCTCATAACATTTAAATTAGCATGCAAAATATATCATTTTTCATTTATATTCATTTCTATCTGTTATTGGCTAGTGTTTTTATTTCTAGTTTTATATACAGTAATCCAATGATAATACTATAATATTATTTGATTTATAGAAACTTAATATTTCTAAGTAAAGGTTTGAAGTAATACAATTATTGTGATATGAGTAGAATTTGAGGGAATGTGGAAAATTTTGTCTTTAGTTGGTAATGATTTCAATAAGATTAAATTGATCTGAACTTTTTCATTTACTAACAACGGAACAAGTCGATCATAACTGTTACGACAAGGAGTCACTTGATGAAACATCTCCAAGTGAAGAGGTTATTAGAAGACAGGACAACTCAAAAGGATTCTGGTACTATTGTAGTAGCACATACAGCTAAAGATATGTTGAATTGTGTAGTGGTGGTTGTATCTCCTTCTGTATAACTCCAAGTTTAAATGATGCTGCAATTAAGAATGGTCATTGATATGCCAGCAGCTGTCTTTCGTTGCATGTCATTTAAGGGTGGCCGCACATAGCACCGCCTTTAAAATGTACCTCGATTAATTCCCGCGCCGAGGCCCACGACTATTATCAAATGCGCCCCACGAAAATAATGCGCGAGGGGCACAGGTATATTGTGCGTAGTTAGTTTTCCGCGTGCTGAAGCTGTGTGGTTGCTTGTTTCCACAAAAGGAAATCTGAACTAATCAGCTGCTATGGGTTCCAAGAGAAACCTCAAAAAGTTTAGTGTTGCCAGGAAGCGCAGGAAGCAACTGGTAGATGCCAGATCTAAAAGATTCTGCAGCCATGAAGGTACATTTTCCAACCCCACCTAGAGTATGTTGTTATTGCTTTGTGAATACACAGACTCTGAGGCTACTCCCGCTGCTCCAGGTGACAATGATGTACCACCAAGGGTAGTCAAATGATAATAATAAATAATTGCTATATATACATACATATATATATATATATATAAGGATTCCATCCTTGGCAGTCCTGAACATCTTCTGGATTCTGACACTGGCAGTCCTGCTGATCCACACTTGGTTTGTATATAATAATAACAAATGGAAAAAAGAACAATGAAGTAATAATATTTTTTTAGAATTTTCTTGATGATGTTCAGGAATCAATCACCCAAGACAATCCGCACATGGTTTGTCAAAAAAATAAATTAATAAAAAAATATAGAATTATGGAGGGGGAAATGTTTAGGATTACGTTTCTACCAGTTCGGAATACCTGGGTGACTTTGTTCCTGGCCATCCTGATGGCGTCACTGACAGCAGCCCTGGTGATCCACATATGGTTTGTCAGAATAATAAATAAATAAATAAATAAATAAATAAAGTATTATACACACATACATAATGTACAGGACTTTGTTCACGGCATTAGTGCCACTGGTGAAGTTCCAGACTCCTCACTGGTCAGTTCTGGTATACCAGACCCACCTTCGTCACTGGTCAGTCTACAATAGTAATAATAATAATAATAAAATAATAATAAATAACAACAATAATAAACTACTATCAATAAAATGATAATAGTAATTAACAACAATAATAATAATAATATGGAAAAGGCCAGATTTCCATACTTTGAACAGATGAGTAAATTTAGTAGGAAAATAACAACAACAAAAAAAAACAACACCTGACACAATAGGAAAAATAAGGTGAACTAAACTAACCTCTTTACAGGAATCTGCCGAGATAGTTGACAAATTGGTCACTGCCGCCAACCAGGTTGGATTTCCAGTGGACAGAATCTCTGACACTGTGTCGTCAAACTGCATTCACCTGGAATGTCCCCAGCATATGAGGATTCGTGACTCCTCATGTTCATGGCAGCAGCACTACCCAGTGTTATCATTTTTGATGACGGGTAACTTGCATGCCGACTATGAGCGTGTAGGAGGCTTGCTTGGCTTCCCAGCCTGTTCTAGTACCCAGTGGAATACGATTGTGAAGAGGCTGGAGGAGTTTGTCTCTGGCTTGGCTGAGTGGTCTTGTGGTCAGGTAAGGAAGGAAGTAATGGAGCGAGGTGATGATAAGGGATGGATCGCTTCTTTTGATGGGTTTTACCTGACTCGGGGCCACTACTCCAATAACTCCTCCGCCACACTCCATGACTATTCCACTGGGAAGATAGCTTGGTACACTCACAGAACCAAGCGTGGTCCAGGGCACAACTGGACTGGTACGTCAGCCGGTGCAGAACCAGATATGCTGGACGAACTTCTTGGCAAGGCAAAGAAGGCGGGGTTTTCTGTGAAGGAGCTTGTCTGTGACAAGGACTCTGCAACCAATGCTATCTTCTGTAAGTACTATCCGGAAGGAATGATTACTTACTGCAGTAATCACAGTGCAAAGAACATGCACAAGGCCCTGGAAAAAATAAAGAAGTACAAGTGTGAGGTATAATATTAAAAATAAAAAATAAATTAATATTATTTTTACTTTGTATCCAATGGTATGTAGTGCAAGGCAGATCACTTTAGGTGCAAAAGGATGTCGGACTCTACATTGAACTCCTGCAAGACTGCTTTGGGTAATCTGATTGCTTCAGACAAAATCCAGGAGGCAGATAACCCCTTGGAAGCCTTCACTGAAGGCATCCAAAATTTTCTGGCTCATTACTGCCATGACCAGCATACATCATCCTGGTGTTACCATCCTAAAGTAAAAACAAAACATACACGTGTAAAAATATCATTAATGCAAATACTAGGTGAATCCTGATGGAAGCCCCTACACTTCCCAGCACCATTTTACCTGCAAGTCTCAAGTGGCAGGGTTTTCCAGCCTATTGCAGGAGATGTCCTTGTATCCCCAAGACTACGTGTCAGATCATGGGAGACTGACGACCAACACTGTTGAAGGTTTCCATGGTCTGGCACTTGTCTACCGTGACAAGAGGACTGACTTGTCACATACTCACTATGTGTGCAAGACCAACATGGCAATATGCCATAAGGTTAGCTAAAAATAAACAAACACACAAACAAACCAAAATACACATTAATAACAATAACAACTACAATGATAATAATACTAATAATAAACAATATTACTACTACTACTATTACTACTACTACTAATAATAAAATACACAACCACAACATTTTTTTTTATTACAATAACAGAATCTTGGACCAATTTGGAAGGCTCTCTGCTTCTTGCAAATGGGAGTGGACATACCCATCAATGCCGTCTCTTCCATTTTAAAGGAGCAGCGAGAGTGGCTCAAAAAATGGCACCAAAAGTCAACAAAAGAATACCTCCACAAACGGTTAGCATAGTTATTTCACAATAAATTTGTGGTCACTGCTATAAAGTTTTTTTGTTTTTTTTACTGTAATCACCATTTTGAAACCAGGAACTTACAGAAGAAAGCCAAGAAGAAGCGATATGAGGAGGAGAAGGCTTTCATGGAACGGCTACGAACAGCTGGATGTAGTGCCGGTGAGTATGCTGGTGATGGCCTTGGAGAGTCCACTTCAACGGAGCTCCAATGTACAGAGGAAGGCCCTGTAGAGGCCAGCCCAGAAACGGAACATCTAGAATTGGAAGAGGATGATGATGATGTTAGAATTGACAGTGGATGTGACGATCATCATCCTCTTCTGATCTTCTATGATTGTGAAGCAACTGGGTTGAGCATCTACAGCGACCACATCACGGACTTAGCAGCAAAAGTTGTTGCATGTCCAGTTCCTCTGAAGCAACCATCATTTTCGAGTTTGGTTCGAACCACCCGACACATTTCTGCACCTGGTAAGAAAATAAAATTTAAATCAATACTAGTATCACATTCTTATTTGTTTAAAATAGTAACTAGACTGACTGGCATTTCTCAGACCATGCTCAGAAATGAGCAGCCACTCTCAGCAGTACTGCCACAGTTTTTGCAGTGGATAAGTACAGTGACAGCCGAGGTCAGCGATGCCACAAGTATCACCCACTTCCCTGGTACAGCCATTAACTCTTTGTAGATTACATTTATTAAATTTCTATACAATTTAGTGTTAGTTGCTCATAATGGCTTCAGCTACGATTTCCCGATTCTATTTTCGGAGGCTGAAAGACGAGACATCTCTTTGTCCATCTTTGAAACAGACAACATTCACTTTAGTGACCCACTACCTCTTTTACGTGTGGTAAAGAATTAATAGCTACTCACTATAACATAGTTACATAATATTACCTGTATTGTAGATGAAGAAGGATGGACATGAGCTTCTGAAGGGACATTCTTTGGCAGTGGGCAAGCTGTACAATAAAATTTTAGGAAAGGATTTTGAAGGTACCATTAAAAATTCTAGTTACCTTGTGCAAATACATAAGTAATAAAAATATAGGAGCACATAGAGCCCTTCCAGATGTCATTGGCTTAGAGGAAGTGCTGACCCACCCATCCCTTATTAGCTGTCTTTCTCAATTGGACATTCGCCATCCCAGTATGCAGCTAAGACAGTGGGTACAGCAGAAGAGGGCTCACACTCGTAAGATGGTGCTTACCAAGGGATTGGGCAAGTGCATAACAGCAGCACAAGCTACTAGGCTGGACACACTAGGCATCACACTCACAGACTTGAAGCATGTCAGAGACAGCACTGACAAGGAGGGCTTCCTCAAAAGTCTAAAGACTAAAGGTGTGAGGAGTCAAGTACTTCGGGAGAAGTTGCAGCAAGCAGTGCTGAGTCTGCCCTAGCATTTATGCTTGACCTTTATTAGTAAGTTTTAAACCATGCATTAGCTCTAACTAAACTTAGTCTCTTTACAGTATAGTGTTCCAGCCAACTTTCAAGAATTTTTAGTTCCCATGAGTAATGCCTCCAAGTGGCGGGAATGGGAAACACTGTTTTTCACAGTGGCTAAATTACTCATTCCAAACAGGAAAGTTGCATTATAATCTCTTTATTTTAGAGTGTATTATATTTACCAACCTTTTGTAGTTATCTTCAGCTGCAGGTTCCAATACCATACATTGGTTGTCCATGACTCCCCATAATGGGCTCCAGGAAGCTTTAATGGCAGACTGCGCCAGGGCCAGGTCCACACCAGTACAGACGCAGACTCAGGGAAACACCACGCCGTTGCAAACTCTCATTACAGCAGAACTGCCAATCTCTTTTCTTGTTTG
>WLWD01005279.1_pt1 | contig 15807 bp, 6 predicted proteins | sample 6712731 | NCBI WGS metagenome assembly WLWD01 (sample SAMN12718690, study PRJNA576275) | sponge metagenome | isolation source: marine sponge | host: Mycale hentscheli | place: New Zealand: South Island, Marlborough, Capsize Point | collected 2014-11-01
AGTACTCACTTTCAAGACTTTGTACTGGCCATACTTGATGTCAGCAACATATCCTGCCAAAGGCGAGAGGATTGAAACAGTAGTTCCACGGTTAATATAATGCTAGCAGTCAAGCTGTCTGTCAGAGTTACTGCAGCAGATGGCTCTAAAATACAACTATATGTTAAGATATTAGCCATATGCCAGAACAATATCAAAAGCACAGCTTTATGCTGAGTCCATAAGGTATATAGTAGAGTCCTTATGCTATTTATACTTGTCATTTGGAAGTTAAAATAAATACAGACAAATTTATATCACCTCGTCACAAGATATCTAGAAACAATAAATCTAGGTAACTATTGAAGATGCAAAGTAGTCCTTTAATAGCCTCGTAAAAAAATGTTCATTAACCATTGCTTCTTATTACTTGAACTGAAACTGCAATATAACGTAAGTCAGCAATAACATTTTACTTTTCCAATTGATAAGTAAGAGCTAGATTATTTTACACCAATTATGTCAAACATCCATTGAGCTATTGCAATACAACTGTAGGTTCTCAAGATGAACGCATGCAGCAAGAAAGACAGGTTTTGCGAGTGTTTTTATTCTTGTGTACTTCAAAAACAACATAAAAGACACTCACAAATCCAATATTTGACTTTTTTTTCATTGTGTCCATGTGTTAAGTGTTGTTCTTCCAACTTTAACATTTCTCTTTAATTCTCTTTTTTTGATATCTTTTTGGCAACCCTAGTTCATAGAGCCAGACCCTCAGCCACCTCACTGCACTATTATTTTCTGTTATCACACCACGCTTAAACACCACGTTACGCTTAAAATAAATAAATAAAATAAATAAATAAATAAATAAAATAAAGAAATAAACAAAAGAACAAACAAATGAACAAACAAACAAACGAACAAACAAATAAATGAATAGCAGTTGTCCACCATTATTTTCTGTTATCACACCACCTCACTTATCTACTGGCTGTAACGCTTAAAATAAATAAATAAAATAAATAAAGAAATAAATAAATTAAAGAAATAAACAAAAGAACTAATAAACAAACAAACAAACAAACAAACAAATAAATGAATAGCAGTTGTCCACTTCTTTCAGTAAATACAAAATAACTTTCTTAACTCGATTTCTTAAGTTTTGAATTTAAACCATTCATACTATTTGAATTAGCAATTCTTGAAGACAAGTACTCTGACTCAGTTACAAAAAAAAATATGTAGGAGTTCTTTTTTTTTGTATTTAGGTAATAATTACAGAAAGAGGTCCTTCCAATGCTTTCTCTTCTCTCTCCACTTATATATGGGATGAATACAACTTTGATGGCGGAGTTCTAAGAAAATGATAAATATTATCCATATCGTGAGACATGAATTTTGTGTGTACGTAGGCCATATTCTAGATAGATGAGATGAGTTCGCATCAATTCTAATCAAAATATAATATCTTGTCAACCTGTTTACAATAATAAAATTCGCACAACCTCAATGGTATTTAAAACATTATGTCGGATAACCTCTGGGCAACTAAAGAAACTATGTTACTTGTACTAGAACACTGCAATTCTCAGAAGATTCCAAATCTACAACATAGTCATACGAAACAATAGAGTTAGAATGTTTATGTGAAGACAGCTGAGTAGTCCCTCCACATCCAAGCACATGACCTAGGAAGGGGAAGTCACAAACTAATCAATTAACGTTCTCTGCATAGATGCAGGGTCATGCAATGAATTTCATTACACTTTAACCCACTGTTTCTTTCATAATGCTCTCTGTTTTATCCGTTTGAATGCTTTCTCTGTACTATTACAATGTATATTGCACTCTGAACCCTCCATTCAGTTGCTCTATTTAGAATTTAGGGTGGGAGACAACTTCCTTACCTTACCATCTCAACTCCACTGCTCAGGCATAGCCAAGACTTGTACTTCACTTTATAGTGTATCACATTTAAGAGTAAGCAAGTAAATAAATATTATGTCATATTTGAATGAATGCACCTAGATATTTGTATACAAAAACATTCATTGAACCAGTGTGATACAATTACAATTCTTGCTCTTGATAGGTTATATTACTAACCACCCTTTGCCGGCATGGATTGTCTAAAACAAAATGTAGGATTCAGTGCTATAATAAAGTGCTAATAACACCCTGTTAGAGTGTCAAAAAAGTTCATTCTTTGAACATCAATGCATCTTCTAAACTAAAACTAAAAAATGTTGTCATGTTAACAATAGTAGTTTGTTTACAAATTATGTTAAAATAATTGCATCACTTTTTGGTTTTAAAGAATTGGTGACTGTTATGCATTTCTCAATAACATTTCGCTTTGTACCAAATGTTTATGAAAGTATTTATGAGCGTTATGCAGAGTTATTTATTAAACAACAGCCACAATATCAAAGAGAATTGGGATTGGAATATTGGGCTTGCCCCAATTCCTTATGCACTACATGACGATGATCATAATGATTTAACATTATTCATGGTATATTATTAATCAACAAGCAGCTTATAGCAATCAAAATATATATCAATAGATATCAGAAATCCTCAAGGGGAGTAACTGAGCATAAAAGCTGAATTTGCAGTCTATAATATACTCTCACACCATTGTACGATACTTGAACAGATGAAAATAATGGTAATTAAATAGAGGTGAAGGAATGTTTTACAGTAATATTCATTTTTTATTCTGTAGGAAAATTAAACGCAAAATTTAGAGAATGTTATTTGGTATTTAGCAATTAACAACTTTTTACAATTAGCTATCATGCACAAGAAGTTACACAACAATCAAATATCAGTGTCAAACTGTCAAGTATAATATTGATCATTGTTTTTATAAGCTTGTACACAATCCCAACTCTTGTGTCTATTTTGACTCAAAATTTTTTTTTAAGTTTCTGTATACACAAGTATTAACTAATCAATACTTTTTATATTCCGTGGGTGAAATCAAAGTGTGAAAAGTGGCTGTGTTTCATTGCTCATAGCCATGTTTTCCAGTCAAAGAAAAAGAATTATGAGTAGTGGTCACATGACTTTCACACTAAGTGTGCATTCACATAGGTGAAAAATGCAAATAACATATAATTTTTTAAGTGTAGATAACACACAGAGTAATGAATGGATAAGACAGTATGCAATTCTTCACTACAGAAGACATGAATATAAAATAAGCACTAAAATCGAGATATTTAGGTTGCTACCTAAAGAAAGTCCCATGCGATCCAGGCTTGGTGGCCACACCCGCTTAGTGGCAGTGAGATTTGGTTTGGTTGAATGTAGCGTTTATTCTAGGGTAAGTGACATCACGATTTTGATATGGTTGCCAATGACAAAGTAATACGATTGTTCTTGTTTTGTAATTTCGTTAGTTGGCTCGATTGTATTTTTATTTATTAACTATTAGCTTTATAAAGTTGAATAATATTGTAGAAAGTGACAATTTAGGATGAGGGTATATAAACAAATACATTGTAATTATTACAGTGGAAAATACTTGATTCTAAAATGTTTACTATAGGATTTAGTAAATGTCCAATTTTTAAGATGCTGCTTTAATATTAGAAATCAATCCTTAATAAAATAGTCTTAAATGCGTTAATAAAAAAATAATAAGACAAACTCATGTAAACAAACAGACTAGAGTATAATTACAATAATTGGCTACTTCAGTTATGGCATTCTCTTATTGATACTTTAGTCAAAAATAGTGAAGGAGCACTCCCAGCATGGGGTCCCATAGAACCTCACATTAAGCTATATTACTGCGTTTCCCCATTCTACGCAGTCCTTAACGTAGTTACGCTGTAGGTTCTATTACTTGCTTAGAAGTGTTCAAGGGGTCATGAACTCTAGCGTTAGTCCCACTTAGCTTGGACTGAGAATAAAGTAGTAAATATTTTTCGTGTGTAATTCTTAAAACGTGATTGTAATGTCATAGATCACAATATTATTCCGATGTACAAAAGGTAATAAAAAGCTAGTAAAATACAACAGCAGTAAATCAATATACTACTGAATTGTTAGTCCTTGTATGTTCAGTTATCAAGCGTGCAAGGGTTAGTTAATTACTGCTTAAAAAATAAAAAGAATAAGCCACTAGTAGGCATATTGAGGTTTTGAAATCACCCTATACAAAATCCTAAATCAGCCACTGATAAATATAATACTAATAAATATTGAAGAAATAGAAATAAACCCTCAGGTGAACAAATCAAATAATTGCAACTACTAGTGATGTGCTTGAGCACAAATGGCGAGCGAGCCTAAAGACTATACTATTTTTATATGAATGATTTTGACTTCTAACACTGAAGCTACTGAAAATAAGGTCCAGTTTTTTTAAATTTAGCATACAGGGTAAAGGGATTTCAGTGCCATAGTAACAACTCTCTGCAACTGCTTGAATTGAAGGAAAGAAACAACAAAACAATACACGTTATAAAAAAGTTTTCTTTGTGATATTGTTTAGCTAAGTAGTGGTTGTAACACACAATGCTTTGACACAACTGGACATGCACCTACACAGACTTACCTTCGCGGTAGTCTAGTGGACAATGTATTTCAAGTAAATACTGTTGCGCACGGCTTATAACCATGACAAAGAGCGCATTGACTTACCACCGCCACTAACTCGAATAGAAATGGAAGTCCCTTAAGTTTTCAAGTTTGAACTTCACCTGCAAAAGAATTCAAAACGGTAAACAATTCAATTTCTAGGGTGATACGGGTACTGATCGATAAACCAGAGGATTCTGTTTAGTGCAATTTGGGACCGGGTTGACCACATAACGTCGACGCCCACAGTAAAAACGGGGCGGGTCCAAGGTGCGCATTATTACCGTAAGTGTTTACTTGTTGAAATGAAAAAGAACAGTCAGTTCGGCAATGCACCGGAAGTTCGTAGACCGAATACATTTTTATTTGCGTCTGCCGACGACCCTTTTTTGAGTCATGAATTATTCATGATGTAACAAAACTGCTTATTATTTGTTACCATGGGGGGTAAAAAATGGGAAATTGTATTCATATTATAATTTGATGTTAATTATAAGAAAAAAATGCTTATAAAGCTGTGAATATATCAATGAATTGATGATATACCGCTTCATCTAAATCTCGTCTGAAAAACTTTGCTGCAGTAGGTATTAAGCTCTTCTTTTAAAAACAACTTTATTAGGTCCTCCACTTTAGCATATTCAAAAATGATGCTGTACCCATTTGGCCACGATGAGTTATTCATACCACCACGCACGTGGTATGTAATAACTTCTGTTAGTGGTGAAGCTTGAGGCAGGAAGTTTAGCTACTGGTTGAAGTTTAAGGCAGGAAGAGAATCTGTAGTTTCAGCTTAACACAAAACCAGCATTAAGTAAGAGAAAAAGCATAACCTCTGGAAGCAATACATAATAATTATATAAATTAACTTAAAATTGAGCATAACATAACAATATAGCTTCAAATGTGCATAAATTAATTAATTAAGTAATGAAATTATAATGTGGTCCAATATCATGGCGGAGAGAAGCAGGTGCAGGCTGTCATATTCATCAGTGTCAACACTGGGTGAACAAGGTGAAGCCTGTGGTCTGTGTAGTAGGGCTAGTATCCTACTTCCAAGTATCCAAGTTGGACAGCAGATAAATCCCCCCAGCAGTGTGTCCAGTCATTTGGAGTTGATGCACAGAGTCCAGTCTGCCGTGCTTCTAGAGATGATGTTTCTGGGTTAGTAAAAAACTCTGCATTCACACCAAGAAATGAAAAGGAAAAACAATATGAAACATGTGTAATTCAATCTTGTAATGGCAAAGACCTTCACTATTCCCATACCATAACTAGTGATGAGCTCATTGCATTTGGATTGGATATCCCTGATGTAATACCAACACCATTTCCCCCGTGCAAGCACCATTATTATACGGTGAAAAAAAAAATCAAAACCGCAAACCCACTGTCCAATGTGCAACATTAGTGTAAGAAATATTCATGTACAATCTTGTCCCAACAGTGACTTGATCAATAAGATCCTTCTTCAGCAAACAGGTTTTGAGGAAATCTTTCAAACAATTCTAGAGTATGTTTCTCTTGCTATAAGTGCCTACTAGAACTTCTCAAAGAAACTCAGCTGTCTAGTACAGACTCAGACTTGTCCCACCTGATAGCTACCTTAAACAGCAAACAAGTACCACTAAAGTGTGCCTACACAGATGTACAAACACACAGATGAAGGAGAATGATGAGTTGTTAGACATTGTTGTTGATGAATACCTGACAGAAGTGACTAGAAAATTCTCGGATGTACCAGATGAAGCCAATGACATCTTGGATTGGGGGTTTGGTTCTGAACTAGAATATGAAGAAGAAATTGACGAAGATCAATCAAATTCAATATAGCATAATCAGTTTTATCTACTTTGTTTTCAGTTTGTCAGGCCAGCATTTTCACAAGATTTTCTCATTTTATTTAGTATTTATAATAAAATGTACTTACTTTCACTAAAAATTAAGTATGAACTTGTTCTTGCCAAAGCTTAGGGGTATTAACATGATTTAAAGTTTCTAACTACAAACTGCATACTAGTTGACACTTTCCTAAGTACCACCATGGAGATTAGAATCCAGTTCATTGCAACAAATACACCCAATAATAGACTGATTTTCTGTTTGTGATTGCTATACAGGAGTGATTAAGAGTCCGTTGACATTTTAAGTGAGGCTGGACATCATGATTGGTTCTGAAGGACTAGACAAAGAAAACAATGTGAGCAAAAAAATTAAATTCTCCATAGACAGATTTCACTTGTTGCTACATGTCCTATTGGAATCGTCCGATCTTCATTGTTGCACAACATAGTAACCTTATTATTATTGAAAACTGTCAACAAAGACTTAATTTTGTAAAATATGAAAAATGGACTTGTTCCCATAATATGCCTTGTAGTAAGTCGGTGATTAAATGACTTCACACTTGTAGGTACAAAACAATCACAGGCTTACCGCCCACAAATTACGATATTCAAAAATTAATTCTTTCTACAAGTTCAATAACCTTGCCTGAACAATTCCCCAAAGTCTCGAAGTAATACTGCAGCCAGTGCAGAAGATAAAGCTCAAACTAGCTGACCTCGACAACACCCGGAACTAACCCCATTTTCTGTTTACAATCTGGCGCTTTGTGCAAATAAAATCACGTGAGCCTTACGTTGGCGAACTGACTGAGAAGCTATGGCAGATTCTACCGAGGCTGTATTCAATATCTGCCCAGTTATAACTAATAACCCGTAGGTTATTGGCGAGCGAGCGTAGCGAGCGAGACACTTACAGGGATAACACAATCGAAAATCGGGGATGTTTGTTTATTGGCGAGCGAGCGTAGCGAGCGAGACAGTATTAGGGGTGGATAATGCAAAATCGGGTATATGTTATATATATGTATGTATGTATGGATGGTACGTATGCTCTTTAAGCGCGCGCGCGGGGAACAGTTTCACTCCAGTTTATTCTGAAACTACAGCATTAAGCAAACCTTACTTTATACTTAAGCTCCAAAGTATGAGAAAAATCCTGCTAAAACGCTTGTTTTCATGACACAAAAAGTTGATTCGACAGGTTACTATAGCATTGAAGACCCTTTTCCAGACTGAATTTCAAAACTTCGCCGTTTTATGGGGGGATACGGAGTGCTGGTTGTTGGTTGTCAAGAGCCGTTGGTAGTCAGAATGCCGTAGTATTAATGCTATGGAAGCTACTACTTCTTGAGGGAAGCTGAGATAAGTACGCAATTCCATATTTGTTAGCTAAATATGCAAAATTAACTCTGGCCTTTCTTTTTTGTAGCTAAGAGCTAGTCAACAGTGACTGGTAAATTCAAATAGTCAGAAAAACTCAAATTTGGTACTACAAAAGTTAGCACTGCTCAAGAAAATGAGGTAAGAAAGTAATTTTGTATTTGTGTACGAAAATTGATTGTCTTTTGTTTTTGTAGGTGAGAGCTTGTTGTCAAGAATTCAAGGTAATTCAGATGGTCAAAATAACTTCAATTTGATACTACAGAAGTTATCAATATTCAAGAATGATGTAAGTAGTAATTCCATAATATTTGTTGGCTAAAATTAATAATAATAACACTGGTTTATTTTTTATCGTAGCTGAGAGCTTGTTCAAGAGTTACTGGTGATTGAGATTATCAGAATGGTTGATGTTTGATACTACAAAAGTTACCATTAATAAGGTAAGAGAGTGATTTTGTATTTGTTTGCTGAAATCTAACTGCTATTATAGTGTTTGCATGAAGTAAGCTAAAACTGCATAGTAACATTTTTTGTTACCTAACTATCAGGCTCGCTGGCCATTTGTGCTCAAGCACACCACTAGTTTATATATATGTTTGGACGTATGTATGTCATTTTGTACTTTGACCCTCCGTATTTTTGTGTTCGCTCGGCGTTCGACCCCGTCCCAAACTACACTAAACAGAATCCTCTGGTTTAGCGACCATTACCCGTATCACCTTAGAAATTGAATTGTTTACCGCTTGGAATTGTTTTGCGGGTGCAGTTAAAACGCAAAAACTTATGGGAGCTCCATTTCTATTCGAGTTAGTGGCGGTGGTAAGTTAATACGCTATTTGTCATAGTTATGAGCCCTACTCAACAGCATTTACTTGAAAATTCATTGTCCACTAGACGAACCACGAAGGTAAATCTTGCGTAGGTATGTTCAGTTGTGTGAAAGTATTGTGCGTTACAACTACTATTAAGAATATCACAAAGAAAAATTTAAATAACGTGACTCAATTTTGTTGCTTCTTTTTCAATTCAAACAGTTGCGGGGAGCGGTTACTATGGCATTGAAACCCTTTTACCACATATACTTAAATTAAAAACTCGACTTTATTTTAGTAGCTTGAGTGTTAGTTGTTAAAATCAATCATTTAACAATAGTGTGGTTTAAGGCTCGCTCGCCATTTGTGCTCAAGCACACCACTAGTAGTTTGTACTTCTAGTTGTGCGCTAAAACTGGTTGAAGGTTGCGGAGGGTTATCTGGAGCTACTAATGTAGCACAAAGCCTTAGAGGAAAAGAAGCGCAGGACCGCGGCTGAACGCCTCCTCAAGTAAGTCTGATTGTTGTGTGCTTAAGCGTGTATTTAAACTCTATTCTTACTTTCTTGGTGTGATGAATTTCTGAAGTACTCAACAGTAATTGTGAAGAATCCAGTTCATCACCTACACCTTTAGCTATTGCCACACACGTTCTAGTATTAGCTACTTTGTCCTTCACACTGAATCATTCGTATCATTTTATTCGTAATTTTACATATATTCTATCTACGTGTTAAAAATTTCAACTTTTTAAATTATACAAAAATTTTTACAATATAATTTTATAATGACATATACAATATATAGCTACTAATTAGCATCCCTATAACCATAGAGAACTGTACCTATATAGACATGAGGATGGACAGCTAAAGCATAAATATTCATATAGAGTCTATGATGAATTGTATATCTTATTATCTTGGTCAGCAAACAGTAAATTGGCTGAGTTTCTAAATAAAGAGGCCCTATTTAAACAGGTATAAAATTCTGAGTGACAAGCAACCCGTGTTACAAACGTACCTCACATTGTAGCTTGCTCTTGTTAAGTAGCCTTGAATAGCAACAAAGTCCTGAGCCTATAATGAACCAGAATGTCAAGCAGAAGGGTAGAAACGAAGTCACCAAACTACGACTGCTTTTTGTTTACAATTGTCTCTGCGGTACTGCGCTTGTGGTTGGCCTGGTTTGAGCGCGTGACTAAATCCCGCCGCGTGTAGCGCGGGAAACGTGTGATTTTATTGGCGAGCGAGCGTAGCGAGCGAGACACTTACAGGGGTAACACAATCGAAAATCGGGGATGTTTATAAATTTATTTATTTATTGGCGAGCGAGCGAAGCGAGCGAGACAGTATTAGGGGTGGATAATGCAAAATCGGGTATATGTTATATATATATAATATGTATGTATGTATGGATGGTACGTATGCTCTTTAAACGCGCGCGCGGGGAACTTTTTTCTCCTAAAAACACGGCTATTTAGGCTTGACTCCAGTTTATTCTGAAACTACAGCATTAAGCAAACCATGCTTTATACTTAAGCTCCAAAGTATGAGAAAATTCCTGCTAAAACGCTTGTTTTCAAGACAAAAAAAGTTGATTCGACCGGTTACTATGGCATTGAAGACCCTTTTCCAGACTTAATTTCAAAACTTCGCCGTTTTATGGGGTGATACGGAGTACCGGTTGTTGGTTGTCAAGAGCCGTTGGTAGTCAGAATACCGTAGTATTAATGCTATGGAAGCTACTACTTCTCGAGGGAAGCTGAGATAAGTACCAATTCCATATTTGTTAGCTAAATATGCAAAATTAACTCTGGCCTTTCTTTTTTGTAGCTAAGAGCTAGTCAACAGTGACTGGTAAATTCAAATAGTCAGATTGGCTCAAATTTGGTACTACAAAAGTTACCACTGCTCAAGAAAATGAGGTAAGAAAGTAATTTTGTATTTGTGTGCTAAAATTGATTGTCTTTTGTTTTTGTAGGTGAGAGCTTGTTGTCAAGAATTCAAGGTAATTCAGATGGTCAAAGTAACTTCAATTTGATACTACAGAAGTTATCAATACTCAAGACTGATGTAAGTAGTAATTCCATATTTGTTGGCTAAAATTACAAATAATAACACTGGTTTATTTTTTATCGTAGCTGAGAGCTTGTTCAAGAGTTACTGGTGATTGAGATTATCAGAATGGTTGATGTTTTGATACTACAAAAGTTACCATTAATAAGGTAAGAGAGTGATTTTGTATTTGTTTGCTGAAATCAAATGTCATAACTGCTATTATAGTGTTTGCATGAAGTAAGCTAAAACATAGTAACATTTTATGTTACCTAACCATCAGGCTCGCTCGCCATTTGTGCTCAAGCACACCACTAGTTTATTTGTATATATGTTTGGACGTACGTATGTCATTTTGTACTTTGACCCTCGCGTTTTTGTGTTAGTTATGTGGTCGACCCCGTTCCAAATTACACTAAACAGAATCCTCGTGTTTATCGATCAGTACCCATATCACCCTAGAAATTGAATCGTTTACCGTTTTGAATTCTTTTGCGGGTGCAGTTAAAACTTGAAAACTTAAGGGACTTCCATTTCTATTCGAGTTAGTGGCGGTGGTAAGTCAATGCGCTCTTTGTAAGCCGTGCGCACAGTATTTACCTGAAAATACATTGTCCACTAGACTACTGCGAAGGTAAGTCTGTGTAGGTGCATGTCCAGCTGTGTCAAAGCATTGTGTGTTACAACCACTACTTAGCTAAAGAATATCCCAAAGAAAACTTTTAAATAACGTGTATTGTTTTGTTGTTGTTGTTTTTTCCTTCAATTCAAGCAGTTGCAGAGAGTTGTTACTATGGCACTGAAATCCCCTTACCGTGCTAAATTAAAAAACTGGACCTTATTTTCAGTAGCTTCAGTGTTAGAAGCATAAAAATAGTATAGTCTTTAGGCTCGCTCGCCATTTGTGCTCAAGCACACCACTAGTTTATTCTCATAGACTTTTTTATTTAGTTTTGGAACTGCACTTTCCTGCCCGCTCAGAAGTTTTTAACTGAAGTTTTCTGGACCGCATCGGCACGAGCTTTCGAATGGTACAAACCCCGTAGCTACTTCCGTTCAAAAGTTATTAACGGTTTTTTACAGCGCCAACTCAACTTGGACATATACGGTTCCGCCCCAGGTGACAATTCAGCTCGGGCCATGCACGTGCGGACAGCACTGAAAGTTAGAACAAAGCGTTACAAGTTAGAGTCCTCACACCCACTTACAGACTTGGCGTCAGTAAAATTTTATCATGGAAGAGGAAAGTAGTGTCGTTGCAAAAGATCATCCTTTTGTTACCTATATAGACACATACATTTCATGTAGTGGGAGGTAAGTTGCCTTACAATGAAATTGTATGATAGTTGTATAGTTTTGGTTTGGAACTATAGACTTGGTAAAAGTTGCTATTGCTACATTACAAATGTATTGGCGTGTATTATAAACTAAAGTTTTCTAGCGGATTAATAGTTTTGTTGCTCAAAACTTTTTGGGATGCTACTTTGAAAGGAATGCATGCAAAAAGGTTTAACTTGAAATTCTTCAGGTAAGTCTTGTTATGGTATGTCCAGTGAAAATGTGTGTGAAACTGCTGTGTGAAAGTGCTGTGTGTTACAGCTACTGCTGAACTAAAAGAATAGCACATGAAGTAAATGCTTAATAAACGAATAGCTAAATGTGTTAGTAGCCTTTACTCAGGTGTTCTATTTATTATAGCAGTAAGCATGTCCTAAACGTCTGCTATTAATTTTTGTTTTATTATAAGTCAAACATTGCGGCTAGTGTTTACTATGGCTTTGAAAGTCCTCTACCATATGTACTTGATTTAGTTGTAATGTTATGAAAATTAACCATATAACAACACTGTCGTTTTATGTAGCCTAACAAGGGAGTCTCCCTCTCCATTTTATGTAACTTAACAAGGGAGTCTCCCTCTCGGTTTGTGCTCTAGCACACTACTAGTATTAGTAGCTGTTTAAGAAGTACAGATAAACCCTCACTTGAACAAATCTAATAATTGCACCTATAAATAAATCGATATTATGTTCTATATAGCTCTGCCCCTAGGGACTATTAAGCTCAGACCTGCATACGAATGCACGTGGCAGCGCTGAAAGTTAGATCTCCTGTACAATATTCGTTAGATTTTTCAGCTGTTTTCAGCTAGCGATCATCAGGGAAACATAAATACAAGAGCATCATACTTGAGGTGTTGTTAGTATCACTAAACATATTTATAGCATTACCATAGCTACACCATCATATTTCACTGATGATGGCTAGCTGAAAGCCGCCTAAATGTTTGATTAATAAAACATTCATTACTAGGTTTAAACTTTAATAATCAAAGAAAGTTAGATCTTCTAGCTGAAAGTTAGATCTGAGCACTGAAAGTTAGATCTGTGCGCTACAACACAGGCTAGCGTGGCCATACTCACTTAGTGGCATTGAGTGGGTAACATTTTATCTGATAGTGGAAATTGTCGTAACCACAGATGATTTTTTTTGTAACTTATATACTAATAAATTTCATGTAGTAGTAAGTGGGTAATCTTACAAAAAATAGTAGTATTATAGTTTATTGTTTTGCTTATGAATTACCGACTTCGCAAAAGTTGTTAATGCATTGTCAGTGCTTGTTTCTAGCTGAATTATAATTTTTGTTGCTTGAAATAATTTGGGATGGGCAGCTTTAAAAAATATAAGTATAGAGAAGGTTTAGTTTGAAATACTTAGCCAGACAGCGAGTTTCTCACAATTGAATCTTTATTATCACTTTTGGTAAGCACAGACGCAAGAGTAGAGACCTTCCTAGTTCAGTTTTGTGCATTTCATTTTATGGTCTAGTCAGTGGGTGGAGTTGATCATTTTGGTTAATCCCTCTTTGTCACAGCCATAAGCATTATTGGGTCAGAACTCGTGTAAATAATGAGTGTATTGACTCATGATATTCTCCTGTATCAAATATAATGAATGATATAATATATAATACATTAAAAATTTAATAAGTCACAAAGTACAATATTTTGGGGGGAAGGGAGACGTGTGTATAATAAGGAATTGTATACTATCTACACAAATTATGAATAAAGTCATTTTATCACCATTCTCTTTATCCGAATCTTAAGATCTCTTAATGTAATCTTTCAATAATTCAGTCATTCTCGGCTGAAATAATTATAACAATAGCAATTTTTCTTGCTCTAACAGCCTATAATGTTACATAAATATTAACCTGATGTTTAACCTTACTGCCAAAGTCCTCTTCATTTTATTCATTTTATAATTTTTTTGGCTTTTTATTCTTTTCCTTATTAATTTTTCTACGTTTTCTGCTCATTCTTACCTTAATCTTTTCTTTCTTTCTTTTTCATTTCTTCTTATTCTTATTCTTCTTCTTCCTATTATTCTTGCATCCTTCTATGTTCTTTAACTCTGTTCGTTTTTCTCTATTGCTTATTATTTCATATCATTATTTATTTTTTCCTCTTTTTTGTTTCATCTTCTTTCTTTCTTTCTCTTCTTTTTTTTTGTTTTCTTCTCCTTCCTATTATGAAATTACTTGTTTTGCGGCCATTTTAAAAAGACATGTCAAATCCTATATCTTCTTAAATTGCTGCTCATTCATGATTCCCAAGCTAACAAAAATTGTTTAAGCTTTTGTTTATATGATACACGTTTATGTCTTTCCAATTGTAGAGAAAGGAACTGTTAGTAACTGGTAAAGAGTCACTAGACTGGAGGACATGGAGTGTTGGAGAGAGAGTGTGTCTTTTAGACAAACACTAGCAGCAGCAGAAAAACAAACTTAGCATTTATGGTAAAAACTAAAACTCCTATTAACTAAACAGAAATAGTCAGTAGCATATATGGCAGTAGCTTAAAAGATCTTAAGATGGCAATGTATTTTCTGTTCCAGGCACACATTCTAACGTTAAGTTTGCCACTCACACTTAAGGAAGTCAAGTTTTTTTTTTGAATGTGAATAGCCTGATAATAGCAAGGTAGGCTCCATAGAGGGACAAGAGAAAGAAGTTCAAATACCTGTCCTACCTAATCACAGTATGTACTTTTGGTATGTATTAATATCAAAACTTATTGTATGGATAACAAGTTTTAACCTATTGCATTCCAGTGCTGATGTAATAAAAATATCCATGAGCAGATTTTTATTTATACCCTTTAAGAAACCAGCAACATTATATTTGACTATTTCAATCACCTTCTGAAATTCTGAGCTAGCTTTCAACTCTAAGACATGTATTGACAAAATCTGACATCTGAAAATCATCAAACACACTTCAGGTAGCTTCATTTGCAAGAGATAAAGGAAAAAATACTATTTAAATTTGATGTGTAGCTTATATACATATCAACCCATATCATTTTATGTTGTTTTATAAATGAGGATAGTATATCAAGCATGTATACGTTGATCCACTCAACTCCAAATCTTGAAAGCCAGAGCACTCGTAATTAGAATAGACCTACTGCTATACACACTCTGAAAGTTTATTATAGCGATAAGTTCATTAATTTAGATGTCAGTAAAAAAGTTGATTAGGTCCTAGAAGATGAGTTTTCTGTCCACAAGTCCAACAATAACGAGTTGTGTAGCTGTTGTAGATAAGGATTGGATCTAGTCTTTCATTAAAGCATCCAATGCTGTTACATCAGTCACACACTTGGTGCTCAATTGATCATAATGTTAGGAGTTATACTTAAGGCTCTTATTTATTTGGTGTCAACACTGAATTGTTCATAATAGTAATGACAAAAATTATTATCTCCAAGGATATCTTCATGCAACACTGTTTATTCACTATTTGATGCATAGTCTGTATGTGTAAGCAATGAATAAGACATCTTTTAAGCACTTTTTAGATGTCATTACAGGCTGCTTGTGTAAGTCTGAACTATTTGATAGCAAGTGCTCATTTTATAATAAGAAATCATGCTGCTCAAGAATTTCGTGAGCGTAAATAGCTTCAGGAAATAAAAAAAATGTATGATGTCTTTGTCAGCAAGTCGATTCACTGAGAAAGTAAATCATGCTAACACTTGTCACATCAAAATTTTCCCCTTAGCAAATACAATAGGCAACTTCATGCTATTAACTGATGCACTGATATTATTCACAAATATT
>WLWD01004926.1_pt1 | contig 15804 bp, 5 predicted proteins | sample 6712731 | NCBI WGS metagenome assembly WLWD01 (sample SAMN12718690, study PRJNA576275) | sponge metagenome | isolation source: marine sponge | host: Mycale hentscheli | place: New Zealand: South Island, Marlborough, Capsize Point | collected 2014-11-01
ACCGTGTCCCACATCTAAACCATGTCCCACATCTACACCGTGTCCCACATCTAAACCGTGCCCCACATCTAAACCGTGTCCCACATCTAAACCATGTCCCACATCTAAACCGTGTCCCACATCTAAACCGTGTCCCACATCTAAACCATGTCCCACATCTACACCGTGTCCCACATCTAAACCGTGTCCCACATCTAAACCGTGTCCCACATCTAAACCGTGTCCCACATCTAAACCGTGCCCCACATCTAAACCATGTCCCACATCTAAACCGTGTCCCACGTCTAAACCATGTTCCACGTCTGTGGCTTCCTTTAGCAGGCCACCAAGGGTGTGAAGTACTTCCCGCCCACCCAACAGCCTGGGTACAAGGTGGGAAGGTTTCATAGCACCAGGAGAATGAGTATGATTTTCGCAAGGACGGTGGGTGGGAAGGGAGGGAGGAGTCTTACCCTTACTACCTAAAGGGAGAGAGGGATGATGTCACACACTCGTACACTACAAAGTGCAACTCTTTCACTGCCTAAGCCAAATAATATAGTATCTAAGTCATGCCTAGTACAGGTTTATTTCGGGGGGGGGGGGGGGGGGGGGGGCAAGGGAGGGAGGGGGCTTTCACCCCTCCCTTGCAGTTCTGGTATTTAATGGTAAAGTTGTAAATCAATTCACTGAATCAGTCAAATGTAAAAAAAGTCACAAGTTCAGTTGCCTACACAGATATTTTACTAGTTTTCTGTTCCAGACATCAATAATTTGTTGTAAGTCGTTCAGACAATTGTTCTGGAGAATCTGCAGATATTCCCAAGACAGTCAGTTCCACAAGCGTGCATTGATACATCTCATATGCGAAGAGCTTCTCTCAACAGATGCTGTAGTAGCATTTATTGTGAGGCAGATAGTGGCGAGTGATTTGAGTAGTACTATCATCTCAGAAGTATGTTTGAGTAGATCACTGATTGTAATTTTTGTTATGGGAAAGACATTGTCTGTAGTTCTCCCACTCTAAGCTAGCTGACACATTGTCTGTAGTTCTCCCACTCTAAGCTAGCTGACACATTGTCTGTAGTTCTCCCACTCTAAGCTAGCTGACACATTGTCTGTAGTTCTCCCACTCTAAGCTAGCTGACACATTGTCTGTAGTTCTCCCACTCTAAGCTAGCTGACACATTGTCTGTAGTTCTCCCACTCTAAGATAGCTGACACAATTGCTTATATGACACAAATTGAACCAGTTGATCTAGTAGTAGGCTTAGTTACTCCAAAGTAAAATATCCGGTAAACGCTGAGAAACATTGTAATGCAAAACTACTGCAGGCAGCAAAGAAATTATTTGCTCACGTGAGTACGGCATGACAAAGGGGGCGTTACCTTCGGAAAGCTTCCATCTTCGAGATCCGCTTTTTGTTGTGTGACAGAATGACTAAGTGACGGACAAACTGACTACTATAACCCTTTCACACATGCCTAATACTATTTGAGAAAAATGTTGCAGAATAAATAATAATTCAGGAAAGGTTAGCCAACAAGATGAGGCTCACTAAAGTTGCAGTTGCAGCAAGTAAATAAAGCACTAAAGATGTGAACCCTCAGCACTAGTACACACTACCTATAGTATGTCCAAGTTGAGTTGGCACGACCGCAAGCGCTAGTATACACTACCTAGAGTATGTCCAAGTTGAGTTGGCACGACCGCAAGCGCTAGTATACACTACCTAGAGTATGTCCAAGTTGAGTTGGCACGACCGCAAGCGCTAGCATACACTACCTATAGTAGGTCCAAGTTGAGTTGGCACGACCGCAAGCGCAGTAAATGTGGAATGCATTTAGTACTTAACCAGAAGCAATTTAGTCATGTGAATCCAAGTCAATTAAGCACGCCAACGTCAACGTTGCACGTGAAAAAGGGGAAGATACGCAGGTGCGCATTAATTCTGTAACTATTGTAAGAAAGAAATTTAGTGAAGTTTATGAAGTTTTTCGGGCGCTGAATAGCTCATCTCATCTGTTTTCAACTATATTTATGTTTCTTATGTGCAGATAATGTACAGCAGATGGAAAATGCGAACTTCTGAGGCGTTCTTCTAAAGCGACAAGATTAAAAGCAGTCAATTCTAACTACCATGTCCCAAGAAATATTCTGATATTCACAGGATTCAGCAGTACAGCACTGTTAACTTGTAGCTAAAGTTATTAGACTTTCTTGTTAAATAAAATTATCAATTGCTTCATTTATTTATAATATATGTATGAAAATTGATGAGATGATAGAATTTACATATACAAAATACTTGTGATCCGAGTTGAAGGTGGAGTGCAGCCTGAGTTGGTCCTAATCCTTACAATAAACAGCATCTAGTAGTGAAGAAAAAGGAATTGGAATAAACACGGCTTTGACAAGCACACAATTTAAATTTAACGGCAAAAAGCGTAAGTGTGGCTGCATCACAAGTTACTAGCTAAATGATAGCTATATCACTCTGAAATATGACAAATAATCTTACCAACATCCTATCTGGTGGTCCTGTACCTTCTGCGACAACACGACACTCCGTCTATCCTGTTTCCACACTCACAACCTAAGCTAATCACGATACAAAGCTAGAAATGCAGCAATCTTAGAAGAAGCCGCTCATTGTTTACAAAACTCTTAATGAAGACAGTCCGCGTGCATGATCAATTGAGCCGTACCGCGAGACTAAAAGTGGGCACGCTTTGAGCGGGAAACCTGTGGATTTTTTTCTATTCCCATAGACTTTTTTTTATTGAGTTTTGGAATAGCACTTCCTCTCCAGTTTTGGACTATACTGAGGAAATATTTTTAACCTCTTTGGCGCGAGCTTTCTAATGGTATGGTGCAAACCGCGGATGCATAGCTGCTTCCCTTCACAAGTTATTCAAGTATTTCTTTTTGGCCAACTCAACTTGGACAGACTATAGTATCTGTAGAGAGCACCGTCACCTGAACAAGAGAGAATACATTGAATATCTAATTCATGTCCCGCGTCTAAATTATGTACTGTAGCTAAATTAAGGAAAAATACAGGATGCAAAATAAAAAATTTAAAAAAAGGAAAAATTAATCTGCAGATGCTAATGAGACTCACTTAAGAGGCCACTTGGGCTTGAGCTCCAGCCATAACCGCTTAGTGAGCATCCAGCCTAACCCGGGAAAGAAGTCAGTACGATACAGCAAATCTATAGCACGCACGTGCACACACACACACACACATATGCATGCACATACACACATATGCATGCACATACACACACATGCACGCACACACACATAATCATCATCATAATCATCATCAACAACAACAATAGTACTGGGGTACATGAGGATTACCAGGACACACTTACAGCTGGAGTACATGAGGGTTACCAGGACACACTTACAGCTGGAGTACATGAGGGTTACCAGGACACACTTACAGCTGGAGTACATGAGGGTTACCAGGACACACTTACAGCTGGAGTGCATGAGGGTTACCAGGACACACTTACAGCTGGAGTGCATGAGGGTTACCAGGACACACTTACAGCTGGAGTACATGAGGGTTACCAGGACACATTTACAGCTGGAGTACATGAGGGTTACCAGGACACACTTACAGCTGGAGTACATGAGGGTTACCAGGACACACTTACAGCTGGAGTACATGAGGGTTACCAGGACACACTTACAGCTGGAGTACATGAGGGTTACCAGGACACACTTACAGCTGGAGTACATGAGGGTTACCAGGACACACTTACAGCTGGAGTACATGAGGGTTACCAGGACACACTTACAGCTGGAGTACATGAGGGTTACCAGGACACACTTACAGCTGGAGTGCATGAGGGTTACCAGGACACACTTACAGCTGGAGTACATGAGGGTTACCAGGACACACTTACAGCTGGAGTACATGAGGGTTACCAGGACACACTTACAGCTGGAGTACATGAGGGTTACCAGGACACACTTACAGCTGGAGTACATGAGGGTTACCAGGACACACTTACAGCTGGAGTACATGAGGGTTACCAGGACACACTCACAGCTGGAGTACATGAGGGTTACCAGGACACACTCACAGCTGGAGTACATGAGGGTTACCAGGACACATTTACAGCTGGAGTACATGAGGGTTACCAGGACTACAATCATACTGATATTTAGAGCACTGTTCTGATAATGCCTTACCATTCTGCAGTCGGTTGATAAGATTGTCTTTGCCGTTGTCATTCCAAGCAGAAATACACATCACTGACAAATCAGCATCTAGCAGAGGTCGTAGTGCACCAAAATAGGAGAAAAAGTCTGGAGCCACCAACAAGTCATCTATAGATACAAAAAAATATTAAGGTCTATCCCCTAGTAAAAAAAAACAAAAACAACAAAGACCATCTACTAATATTGCTGCACACCCACCAATATTCCTGCACACCCACCAATATTCCTGCACACCCTCCAATATTCCTGCACACCCTCCAATATTCCTGCACACCCACCAATATTCCTGCACATCCTCCAATATTCCTGCACACCCACCAATATTCCTGCACACCCACCAATATTCCTGCACATCCTCCAATATTCCTGCACACCCACCAATATTCCTGCACACCCTCCAATATTCCTGCACACCCACCAATATTCCTGCACACCCACCAATATTCCTGCACACCCTCCAATATTCCTGCACACCCACCAATATTCCTGCACACCCACCAATATTCCTGCACACCCACCAATATTCCTGCACATCCTCCAATATTCCTGCACACCCACCAATATTCCTGCACATCCTCCAATATTCCTGACATCCTCAAATATTCCTTGCCACCACCACCAATAGCAGGCACATCCTCCAATCTTCCGGCACACCCACCAATATCCTGCACACCCACCAATATTCATGCACATCCTACAATATTTCCGGCACACCCACCAATATTACTGCACACTCACCAATATTCCTGCACACCACCAATATTCCTGCACACCCACCAATATTCCTGCACATCCTCCAATATTCCTGCACCCCTCCAATATTCCTGCACACCCACCAATATTCCTGCACATCCTCCAATATTCCTGCACACCCACCAATATTCCTGCACACCCACTAATATTCCTGCACACCCACCAATACTGGCATCCCAGTCCACCAATGCATCCACCCTTTACCTTCTACAATGATGACGTAATCATAATTAAACTCTTCAAATGCTTGTGTCAACGCCCACTTGTAATGACGAGATATCTTCAAGTAGCCTTGCTCACTCTTTCTGTTTTTCATTTTCCTCTGGCTAGCTGGAATAGTGGGATCACTCAAATCAGGATGCTACAATTCACACACACACACACACACCGTAATTAGGATGGCATCCAAAACTTATAGCACACAAGAGCTTTTACTGCTTGCATTTAAGAAATAAGTATTTACAATATTATCAAGCATAAGTAATGATGTCATGCGGTGAGCAAGTTTCCTACTTGCTGCTGCTCTGCCGGTTATACACTCGCTATTGGAGATATTTCTACTTTCTATGGCAACGACAATGGTGCATAAGCAACAACTACAATTCTTTAGTTTCATCTGGGCCTCCAATTCTACATATACCACTTTACCAGGGCACACAAGCGAATACACACACTGGACGGTGTGTATTCATGAATAATTCATGAGCTCAAACCGTTTGGTAAAGCTCCGTCTTTATATGAATTGGTAAAGCATCATCACATTCAGTAGAAAGTGATTAATTGTAACTAAAAAGTGGGTCGGGTGTAATAGTAGACAAGGGAAGGCGGCGTATGTTTCAACAGGAAGGCAAAAAGTAAGAAAAGGCAAAAGGCGATTAACTATAAAAAGCTGTTGGAATCAGCGAGGTAAGGCAGCGTAGGTTTAAAAGAGAACGGAAGAGAAGGAAAAAAGGCGCGTTATTAGCTAATTGTAACTAAAATGCGGGTGGAATCGACAGTAAAGGCCACTTCGGTTTAAGAAAGGAAGGTGAATGTACGAAAAAGAAGGCAACAGTTTCGCAAAGCTCAAGTCCACTATCATGATAATAGGACAGAGAGATTCAGAAGCAAGAGATGTAGAAAGGGCTGAATAAAGGAAAGGTGGGGGATAAGAAAAGCGGAGGTTGTTCAGAAAAATGAGAGCAGGAGAGGGAAACTTATGTAACGTTAACTAATGGTAGAGAATTAGAACTGAGCAATATAACTTATGCTACTGCATTCTTTCTTTGCAGTACGTCAAGCGCCACTATGTGGCGGGGTACTTGCTTGTTTAGTTAGCCAGAAAAAAATTGAATAACTTTTTAACAGAAGCAGCTACGCATCCAGGGTTTGCACCATTAATTAAAAATCTCGTGCCGAAGCAGTTAAAAATATTTCCTCAGTATACTCCAAAATAGGAGAGAAAGTGTTATCCCAAAACTCAATGCAAAAGTCTACGGGAATAGAAAAAAAAAACCCACAGGTTTCCAGCTCAAAATGCACCCGCTTTTAGTCACGCGGCACGGTTCAATTGATCACGTGGACGGTCTTCATTAAGCAGCGGCTTCTTCTCTGGTGGTCGAGTTTCTAGCTGTGTATCACGATAAGATTAAGTGTGGAAACAGTATAGGCAGAGTGTCCTGTTGTCGCAGAGGGTACAGGACCACCTGATAGAACGTTGGTAAGTTGTTTGTCTACCTGTTCAATAACAAATGTCAATGTATATGTCAATGTATATGTCAATGTGTATGTCAATGTGTATGTCAATGTGTATGTCAATGTGTATGTCAATGTGTATGTCAATGTGTATGTCAATGTATATGTCAAAGTTAAATAGCTATCACTTAGCTAGCAACTTGTAATACAGCCACAGTTAAGCTTTTTGGTATTTAAATTGTGTGCTTGTCAGCTGTGTTTATGCTAATTTCTTTTTCTTCTATTAGATGAGTTTTTTTTTGTGAGAATTCAGACCAATTCCGGCTGCACTCTACCTTCACACGGATCACAACCAACTGTATTTTGTATTTGTGTCTATTTATATTCTATTCATCTCATCAGTTTTCAACATATTTCATAAATAAATGAACCATTGATAATTTATTTAACAAGAAAGTCTAATAACTTTAGCTACAAGTTAACAGTGCTGTACTGCTGAATCCTGTGATTTTCACAGTATTTCTTGGGACACAAGTAGGTAGAGTCGACTGCTTTTACTCAAGTCTCTTTAGAAGAATGTCTTACCAGTTTGCGTTTTCCATCTGCTGCACATTACCTGCGGGTAAGAACATAAATAGAGTTGAAAACAGACGAGATGAGCTGTACAGCACCCGGAAAAAAAACTCCACAAACTTCACTAAACTTCTTACTAACAAAAGTTACAGAATTAATGTGCACCTACGTATCTGCCCCTTTTTCACGTGATACGTTGATGTTTGTGCGCATAATTGCCTTAGATTCACATGACTAAATTGCTTCCAGTTTAGTACTAAATGCATTCCTCATTTACCGCACTTGCGGTCATGCCAACTCAACTTGGACAGACTATATTATTATTACTATTACTATATGTTGCCTACTGACTATACAATCCTCCTCTCATACTGGGGCTTTCCCTACTAGCTCATCCACCTTGAACTGGGGCTTTCCCTACTAGCTCATCCACCTTGTACTGGGGCTTTCCCTACTAGCTCATCCACCTCATACTGGGGCTTTCCCTACTAGCTCATCCACCTTGTACTGGGGCTTTCCCTACTAGCTCATCCACCTCATACTGGGGCTTTCTCTACTAGCTAATCCACCTTGTACTGGGGCTTTCCCTACTAGCTCATCCACCTTGTACTGGGGCTTTCCCTACTAGCTCATCCACCTTGTACTGGGGCTTTCTCTACTAGCTAATCCACCTTGTAACTGGGGCTTTCTCTACTAGCTCATCCACCCTGTACTGGGGCTTTCTCTACTAGCTCATCCACCCTGTACTGGGGCTTTCTCTACTAGCTCATCCACCTTGTACTGGGGCTTTCTCTACTAGCTCATCCACCTTGTACTGGGGCTTTCCCTACTAGCTCATCTACCTTGTACTGGGGCTTTCTCTACTAGCTCATCCACCTCATACTGGGGCTTTCCCTACTAGCTCATCTACCTTGTACTGGGGCTTTCTCTACTAGCTCATCCACCTTGTACTGGGGCTTTCCCTACTACCTTGTACTGGGGCTTTCTCTACTAGCTCATCCACCTCATACTGGGGCTTTCCCTACTAGCTCATCCACCTTGTACTGGGGCTTTCCCTACTAGCTCATCTACCTTGTACTGGGGGTTTCCCTACTAGCTCATCCACCTTGTACTGGGGATTTCCCTACTAGCTCATCTACCTTGTACTGGAACTTTCCCTACTAGCTCATCCACCTCATACTGGGGCTTTCCCTACTAGCTCATCCACCTTGTACTGGGGCTTTCTCTACTAGCTCATCCACCTTGTACTGGGGCTTTCCCTACTAGCTCATCTACCTTGTACTGGGGGTTTCTCTACTATCTCATCCACCTTGTCTTGGGATTTCCTCTACTAGCCTCATCCCCTTGACGGGATTCTTCTATCTAGCTCATCCACCTTGTACTGGGGCTTTCTCTACTAGCTCATCTACCTTGTACTGGGGGTTTCTCTACTAGCTCATCCACCTTGTACTGGGGATTTCTCTACTAGCTCATCCACCTTGTACTGGGGCTTTCTCTACTAGCTAATCCACCTTGTACTGGGGCTTTCCCTACTAGCTCATCTACCTTGTACTGGGGGTTTCTCTACTAGCTCATCCACCTTGTACTGGGGATTTCTCTACTAGCTCATCCACCTTGTACTGGGGCTTTCTCTACTAGCTCATCCACCTTGTACTGGGGCTTTCCCTACTAGCTCATCTACCTTGTACTGGGGGTTTCCCTACTAGCTCATCCACCTTGTACTGGGGATTTCCCTACTAGCTCATCTACCTTGTACTGGGGCTTTCCCCACTAGCTCATCCACCTTGTACTGGGGCTTTCCCTACTAGCTCATCCACCTCATACTGGGGCTTTCCCTACTAGCTCATCTACCTTGTATCTGGGGCTTCTTTCCCTACTCTACTATCTCATCCCCCTTGTACTGGCTTTCCCTACTAGCTCATCTACCTTGCACTGGGGCTTTCCCTACTAGCTCATCCACCTTGCACTGGGGCTTTCCCTACTAGCTCATCCACCTTGTACTGGGGCTTTCCCTACTACCTTGAACTGGGGCTTTCCCCACTAGCTCATCTACCTCATGGGGCTTTCCCTACTAGCTCATCTACCTTGTACTGGGGCTTTCCCTACTAGCTCATCCACCTTGCACTGGGGCTTTCCCTACTAGCTAATCCACCTTGTACTGGGGCTTTCCCTACCAGCTCATCCACCTTGTACTGGGGCTTTCCCTACTATAGTATGTCCAAGTTGAGTTGGCACGACCGCAAGCGTGGTAATTGAGGAATGCATTTAGTGCTTTACTGGAAGCAATTTAGTCATGGTGAATACAAGTCAATTAAGCGCGCAAACGCCAATATTGCACGTGAAAAAGGAGCGGTAGCACAGGTGCGCATTAATACTGTAACTATTGAAAGAAAGAAATTTAGTGAAGTTTATGGAGTTTTTCGGGCACTGAATAGCTCATCTCATCTGTTTTCAATTATATTTATGTTTCTTACGCGCAGATAATGTACAGCAGATGGAAAACACAAACTGGTGGGGCATTCTTCTAAGAGACAGGATTAAAATCAGTCGATTCTACCTACTGTGTCCCAAGAAATATTCTGATATTCACAGGATTCAGCAATACAGCACTGTTAACTTGTAGCTAAAGTTATTAGACTTTCTTGTTAAATAAAATTATCAATTGTTTTATTTATTTATATGTATATGAAATTGATGAAATGATAGAATTTAAGTAGTACATATATACAATATATAGTTGTGATCTGAGTTGAAGGTGGAGTGCTGAGTTGGTCTAAAAGTCATCTATAGTAGTGAAGAAAAGGAATTGGCATAAACACGGCTTTGAAAAGCACACAATTTAACGGCAAACAGCTTAAGTGTGGCTGTATCACAAGTTGCTAGCTAAATAATAGCTATATCTGAAATATATTGGCTATACGGCATTTGTTATTGAACAGGTAGACAAATAATCTTACCAACATCCTATCAGGTGGTCCTGTACCCTCTGCGACAACAGGACACTCCGTCTATCCTGTTTCCACACTCGCAACCTAAACTAATTGCGATATAAAGCTAGAAACACAGCAATCTGAGAAGAAGCCGCTCATTTTTTTTTACAAAATTCTTAATGAAGACAGTCCGTGTGATTAATTGAGCCGTACCGCGTGACTAAAAGCGAGCGCGTTTTGAGTGGGAAACCTGTGGTTTTTTCTATTCCCATAGACTTTGTATTGAGTTTAGAATAGCATTTTCTCTCCAGTTTTGGAGTATACTAAGGAAATATTTTTAACTGCTTCGGTGCGAGCTTTCCAATGGTGCAAACCACGGATACGTAGCTGCTTCCGTTCTAAAGTTATTCAAGTTTTTCTTGCGGCCAACTCAACTTGGACATACTATAGCTCATCCACCTTGTACTGCGGCTTTCTCTACTAGCTCAGCCACCTTGTACTGGGGGTTTCCCTACTAGCTCATCTACCTTGTACTGGGGCTTTCCCTACTAGCTCATCCACCTTGTACTGGGGCTTTCCCTACTAGCTCCTCCCCTTCTCTTACTTTAATATGCTTGACTCTATCAGAATATTGTGCTATAGCCTGCGCAGTAGGGTCGTGTCCACAATCCTGGCTAACTATGAGAGGAAACAGTCCAGCAGATGGTCTGTACCTACACACACACACACACACACACACACACACAACAATACAGAATTATACATAACAACTGACTTAACCTGCTACTGCTAGTGTCTGTCAGTGAATGACTGACTTACTGGACTTGCTACTGCTAGTGTCTGTCAGTGAATGACTGACTTACTGGACTTGCTACTGCTAGTGTCTGTCAGTGAATGACTGACTTACTGGACCTGCTACTGCTAGTGTCTGTCAGTGAATGGCTGACTTACTGGACCTGCTACTGCTAGTGTCTGTCAGTGAATGACTGACTTACTGGACTTGCTACTGCTAGTGTCTGTCAGTGAATGGCTGACTTACTGGACCTGCTACTGCTAGTGTCTGTCAGTGAATGACTGACTTACTGGACTTGCTACTACTAGTGTCTGTCAGTGAATGGCTGACTTACTGGACCTGCTACTGCTAGTGTCTGTCAGTGAATGGCTGACTTACTGGACCTGCTACTGCTAGTGTCTGTCAGTGAATGACTGACTTACTGGACTTGCTACTGATAGTGTCTGTCAGTGAATGACTGACTTACTGGACCTGCTACTGCTAGTGTCTGTCAGTGAACGGCTGACTTACTGGACCTGCTACTGCTAGTGTCTGTCAGTGAATGGCTGACTTACTGGACTTGCTACTGCTAATGTCTGTCAGTGAATGACTGACTTACTGGACCTGCTACTGCTAGTGTCTGTCAGTGAATGACTGACTTACTGGACCTGCTACTGCTAGTGTCTGTCAGTGAACGGCTGACTTACTGGACCTGCTACTGCTAATGTCTGTCAGTGAATGGCTGACTTACTGGACCTGCTACTGCTAGTGTCTGTCAGTGAATGGCTGACTTACTGGACCTGCTACTGCTAGTGTCTGTCAGTGAATGACTGACTTACTGGACTTGCTACTGCTAGTGTCTGTCAGTGAATGACTGACTTACTGGACTTGCTACTGCTAGTGTCTGGTCCAGTTGAATTGCTGACTACTGGACTTCCTAACTGCTAGTGGTCTGTCAGTGAATGGCTGACTACTGGACTTGCTACTAGACTTCTATTTCTGTCAGTGAATGCTGGACTTACTGGACCTGCTACTGCCCTAGTGTCCTGTGAGTGAATGGCGACTTACGGACTTGCTACTGCTATTGTCTGTCAGTGAATGGCCTGACTTACTGACCTGCTACTGCTAGTGTCCTGTCATTGAATGGATGGAACTTACACTGGACTTGCTACTGCTAGTGTCCTGTCAAGTGATGTCTGACTTACTGGCCTGCTACTGCTAGTGTCTGTGGAGTGAATGGCTGCTTACTGGAGCCTGCTACTTGCTGTGTCTGTCAGTGAATTGCGACTACTGGACCTTCTACTGCTAAGTGTCTGTCATGAATGGCTGACTTACTGGCTTGCTTACTGCTAGTGTCTGTCGTGAATGCTGACTTATGGACCTGCTACCTGCTATGTCTGTCATGAATGGCGACTTACTGGCCCTGCTAACTGCTAGTGTCCTGTCATTGAATTGCGACTTACTGGACCTGCTACTGCTAGTGTCTTTCAGTGAATTGCTACTTTACTGGACCTTGGCACTGCTAGTGTCCCACTGTGATGATGACTCTGACTTACTGGAACCTGCTACGCGAGTGTCTGTCAGTGAATGGCTGACTTACTGGACCTGCTACTGCTAGTGTCTGTCAGTGAATGGCTGACTTACTGGACCTGCTACTGCTAGTGTCTGTCAGTGAATGGCTGACTTACTGGACCTGCTACTGCTAGTGTCTGTGTGTGAATGACTGACTTACTTGAGCAAGTTGTCGAGAGTTTGTCTGATATAATCCACTCTGTTGCAGGCGATCACCAGCACAGCAATGACAGGCTCAATGGATGGACTCTTTCCTCCCAGCACACTATCAATGGACGGTGGTACCACACGTTTCTCATGAGCCTTGACTCTGACCACGTCTTTACCGACTGATGTTGTTAGTGATGCATTCCATCGGGACAACACGGACTTGTACTGGTCTAATGTGTCTAGATATAGAAACAAAGACATATAAGCCATGCAATGAAAGTTGGACTAGAGGTTAGTTTAAATCATAGGATGGCTGGACAAGTTCCACCCAGTGTGGATTACAGTCGGCCATCAAACATTTGTTGCCCAAGTGTGCTTGATATCTGACCAAAACATTAACCAGTCAGCTAACGGATCTGGTTGCAATCGTATAGTTTGTGGTTACACATTTCTGGCATATCGGTTAGCGGTTGTAACTCCTGTTCCACTCTTTTCGTAGTTCAAAGTTAACAGCTATGGTTCAATCCCAGTATGGGCACTTTTTCTTTTCTTTTTCTTTCTATTTCCCTCCCTTTTCTCCTTTCTTTTATTGGGTACTTTTCTTTTTCCCTTTTCTCCTTTCTTTTTCCCTTTTCTCCTTTCTTTTACCCTTTTCTTTTTATAGGCACTGTAAACAATCTCTTTTGCTACTACTTGCGACTTTTTTCTAGTTTTAATTAATGATTTGTTTGCTTTGTTTTTTGCTTTATTCCAGATTTATTTTTCCCCATGACATACATTGATGCACCTAACTCAAACTTACTTCACATTTGGACTAATGTATAATTTGATCCAGTGTCCATGTTCAATAGTTGAATATCCTACACTTAGTAACATAGCCCAACAATACACTTCAGCATTAACTCTCAGTGACCTACTGCACTCACAACAAGCTAAGGCCATGAATAGACTTTCCACAAAATACTTTTTTTCACAGAACTATTGACACAATTGAAATAACGATCAATTCTTTAAATATGATTGATCAATAATATCTCTTCTCATATTAGCATGCCTCTAAGTTGGATGCACATTATCCCCAGTCTCCATATAGACGGAGCGTATGAGTAGCATGAACTGAAGTCAGTAGGCAACAACCTGTACCACGGTCAGGCACACATGAACTGAAGTCAGTAGGCAACAACCTGTACCACGGTCAGGCACACATGAACTGAAGTCAGTAGGCAACAACCTGTACCACGGGCAGGCACACATGAACTGAAGTCAGTATGCAACAACCTGTACCACGGTCAGGCACACATGAACTGAAGTCAGTAGGCAACAACCTGTACCACGGGCAGGCACACATGAACTGAAGTCAGTAGGCAACAACCTGTACCACGGTCAGGCACACATGAACTGAAGTCAGTAGGCAACAACCTGTACCACGGTCAGGCACACATGAACTGAAGTCAGTAGGCAACAACCTGTACCACGGTCAGGCACACATGAACTGAAGTCAGTAGGCAACAACCTGTACCACGGTCAGGCACACATGAACTGAAGTCAGTAGGCAACAACCTGTACCACGGTCAGGCACACATGAACTGAAGTCAGTAGGCAACAACCTGTACCACGGTCAGGCACAAAAAGGTAACAAGCACTCACTAATGGTAAGAAACCACACGAAGCCAAGAAGAAGACTGTTAGTCCAATCATTTTATAGTTTGACCTTAAACAAATTTCCACACAAACTTTATCAATTGTTTCTAGAATAGAAACACACTAAAAGTCCTAAGCAATCCTCTGGGGGGAAAGCATAGAAAATTTCATTATTCGTATTATGCATGATTGACCTTAGAACTTTGTGATCAGAGTTACACAATGTGGTCAACCAGTGAGTGGTGAGGTAATTTCTAGCCATGAAGAGGTCAGAAGAGCATGCTATCTGCAAGCTACCCATAGGGACATCCATAGGTCACAACTTTTGAAAGCACCACGTATAGGGACACTTGCTGTGAAGAAGGGAGAGGGGGGTACATTTGCAATTTTTTTAATATTGCAATGAATTACAATACAGTGCTGAATCAGTTTTTTTATGATAATAATGAATGGCATGATATAAAAAAAATTTTTTTGTTTTTTTACAATCATTTAATAAGCTGTCAGGAAGTTAGGAACTAAAACAACAATATTCATTATTACGTCATTGTCATGAGAGCTAATATTGTAGAACGACTTAATATAAAGGATGTTGAGTCAGCATTTGATGCTGGAATAGTTGATAAACCCCTCATAAGCTTAGTTAAAATTGGGAACCTAGTTCACCTTTGAATGGAACCATTTATCCAACTACCCACCAGCATCTACCAACTTTAGGCTTCTGTTTCCTCAGCTGCTGTGTATTCCATATATTTAGGAAGATCAGAAGGTGATAAAACACAGCCCATACATTCATCCCTGTGCATGTCAAGAGATTCTGAATCAAATATATTAAACCGTGGAAAAAGTGGTTTGTTAAGACAAAGCTGTGTCTGGTTTGAGTTTTCCTGGTAGAAGTATTTCCAAGTCAAACGTCATCAGGCTATCACCAAAAGGAAATGTATGCACTAAAGAGTTTTCAGCCGCAAAAAATTGTTTTATGTAATCTCTTCTTCCATAGTTGCAACAGCATCCATGTGTCATTCCCTACAACAGCATCCATGTGTCACTCCCTACAACAGCATCCATGTGTCATTCCCTACAACAGCATCCATGTGTCACTCCCTACAACAGCATCCATGTGTCATTCCCTACAACAGCATCCATGTGTCATTCCCTACAACAGCATCCATGTGTCATTCCCTACAACAGCATCCATGTGTCATTCCCTACAACAGCATCCATGTGTCATTCCCTACAACAGCATCCATGTGTCATTCCCTGCAACAGCATCCATGTGTCATTCCCTGCAACAGCATCCATGTGTCATTCCCTGCAACAGCATCCATGTGTCATTCCCTGCAACAGCATCCATGTGTCATTCCCTGCAACAGCATCCATGTGTCATTCCCTGCAACAGCATCCATGTGTCACTCCCTGCAACAGCATCCATGTGTCATTCCCTGCAACAGCATCCATGTGTCATTCCCTGCAACAGCATCCATAGGCGTCACTCCCTACAACAGCATCCATGCGTCACT
>WLWD01004745.1_pt1 | contig 15797 bp, 11 predicted proteins | sample 6712731 | NCBI WGS metagenome assembly WLWD01 (sample SAMN12718690, study PRJNA576275) | sponge metagenome | isolation source: marine sponge | host: Mycale hentscheli | place: New Zealand: South Island, Marlborough, Capsize Point | collected 2014-11-01
AAAAATCAGAAAACCCCAGCAATCAGGCCAATCTGTTGAGCTGAATTCGTATCATGGCGATATAAGTCCATGCCGCAGCGCTTGTATCGCTACCTTCGAAGTCTCTGACGAGTCGGCGATGCCGCATGAACCAACCAAATGTTCGCTCGACTACCCAGCGCCTCGGGAGCACTTCGAACCCTTTGGCATCATCCGAAGGCTTAACGACTTCTACTTTCAGTTTGGATTTGAGCTCGCGGCACCAATCTGCGAATGCACTCCCGCTATATCCGCCATCCACCCAGATCAAGCGCATCCAGTCCAACCAAGGAATGACTCGAGTAAGCAGTTTCTTGGCGCCATCCCTTTCGGGCATGTCAGCAGGGGTGATCTCTATTCCTAAGAGCAATCCTAGGGTGTCAACAAGCACATGGCGCTTTCGGCCCTTGATCCGTTTGCCTGCATCGTATCCCACCTCACCTCCGTGAGGATCGGATTTGACGCTCTGGCTATCGAGAATGCCTGCTGTTGGCCGACATCTCTTGTTCACACTCTTTCTTACTTTGGCTCGAAGAAGGCCATTGATCTTCTCCCATGTATTGTGTCTCTGCCATTTGCGGAAAACGTGATAGACCGTTTGCCAGGCCGGAAAATCATTTGGCAGCATGCGCCATTGGATACCACCCTTGACGATATAGAAGATGGCATTCAATACGAGGCGGCGACAGATGCGAGGACGCCCTCGCTTTTTCTTTTCTGGCAACATCGGCTTGATCAGTTCCCATTGAGCATCGGTCAGATTAGTAGGATATGTGGCGATTTTCATCGCCTCGATTTGGCTCCGCAAAGAATTGCAGAAATTCTCAAGCTTTATCCGTCAACAAAATTATCTAGCCGCGTCGCTCAGTTTGGTTGATTTCCTATATGGTTTGTTTTTTCAAACAGGCTCTGAGTGGGCATTACAGCCTACGAGGGACTCAAGCGCGCCGGAATCAGGCAAGGTCAGAAGGCATTGGTCCATGGCGGCTCCGGTGGAGTCGGCCACATTGCCTTGCAGCTGGCAAAACACTTCGGAGCCGAAGTCTTCTCAACCGGAGGGGGCGAAAAGCAGATGGCACTCATCGAACAACTCGGAGCCACCGCCATAAACTATAGGTCCGAAACCGTCACTGAATACGTCTCCAAGCATACCAATGGAGCTGGATTCGACGTCGTGTTCGATTCTGTCGGAGGCGCCAACATGGCTAACTCCTTCGAGGCGGCCGCCCTCAATGGCCAAATCGCCTCAACGGTCGCCATGTGTGAGCTCGATCTATCTACCGCCCACTTCAAGGGGCTATCTCTGCATGTGGTCTTCATGCTCATTCCAATGCTTCACAACACCAAACGGGAAGAACACGCCGAGATCCTCCGCAACCTCACCGAGATTGCAGAAAGCGGCGAACTAAAGCCCGTTCTCGACGAGACTCGCTACACTCTTGAAGAAGTCGGTCAGGCCTACGCGCGCCTAGAAAGCGGCAAAGCCATGGGAAAAGTTGTGGTTGAGAATCACGACTAAGGGCGAATCTTTCTAGGCTAGAGTAATCTTGTGGGAACAACTGAAATCAACCCATTCCCCACGATCAATCGAGGCTACAATTCTGTTTTTCAAACGAACCGATTGAGCGTTGGGGTGGTTCTTCCCCTTGAGAAATACGGGACAAGGCCCGTCCCCAAAATGGAGCGACACCTCGAAAAGGTGCAGTTTGCAGAGGGGGCTGGGTTTGCCGCCGTCTGGCTACGGGACGTACCGTTCAACGTGCCGTCTTTCGGGGATGCTGGCCAAATCTTCGATCCGTTTGTCTATCTCGGTTACTTGGCCGCGCAAACCCAACGAATTGCCCTCGGCGTCGCTAGTATCATCTTACCGCTAAGGCATCCCGCACACGTTGCCAAGGCCGCCGCCAGCGTTGACGTGCTGTCAGGAGGCAGGCTGATTCTTGGCGTCGCTTCCGGCGATCGCCCTCAAGAATTCCCAGCTTTGAATCTTCCATTCCAAGAACGGGGAACACGCTTCCAAGAAAGCATGGAGTATATTCAAAGGCTCAGTCAGCCAAGCCCCTCTTTTAAAAATGAATACGGCAAACTCAACGGCGAAATCGACATGCTCCCCAAACCGACAGGAGGCCGCCTGCCCCTGCTGATAACGGGAGGAAGCCAACAAAAACCGAAATGGATCGCTCAGCACGGCGACGGATGGATGATCTACCCTCGCAACATCTCTCAACAAGCCAACATCATCGAGACATGGCGAACGCAGGTCGAAAAGACCGATAGACCGACTCAACCCGTCATGCAGCCCCTCTATATCGACCTCTCTAAAAATCCAGACACGCCAGCCGTCCCCATCCATCTTGGCTACCGGCTCGGCGTCAATGTTCTGAATCAACATTTGAAATCACTGGAACGGATTGTAGGACAAACTTGATCCTCCCCGTGATAGACTCATATGCTTGGGCGAGTGAAAGAGGAAATTCCGTGGGACCTGATCGAACTCGTCGAGGACTTGTTCGACGCGCACCCCAAGCGATACCGGGATCGGGGTATCAGGTATCATCAACAGGACCGCGTCATTCTTAAATCTGTATCGACACTCGGCCCGGAGTTTGAGTTCGTCGTCGACGGGACACGGCTCTACAACGTAGACATCGTATTCGAACGCGCCAAACTCGTAACGGCAACCTGTTCCTGCCCCGTTGACGAGGCTCTTTGTAAACACACGGCGGCCGCAATGTTGGAATTATTAGTCCAGCTCGAGACCGGGGTCATTAACGCCTCGAATACCCGTCAAACGGATACCAAGAAAGCCGAGCCTCAAAATAAGCCCCAGGAATCAGAACTCGCAGGCCGTCTGCAAGCATCGACGGCGAAGAAGTTGACAAAGCAGCAACTGAAATACATCAGCAATATCAATCGGCTGTTCCAAAAGCTTCCTCCAAGTGGGTCCGTAATGGGAAGCGAATTCAACGTGGCATTCAGTGACCAACGCTTCATTCCATGGGAACGTTTCACGCTTTGGCAAACCCCTCCCGCCAATGATTATGAACTCTGGCTCTACCTTGTCCACTTCGCTCAGAAAAAGAGACTAAGCACGCCGAAGTTCATGGATACCCTAACGGATCTCGCCCCAATTCAAGATAAACTTGCAGTTTGGGCCCGAGCCATCGTCGTGGACGAATGGAACAACTTGTTCAGCAAGACCCAGATCCCCGTTGGCATCAATCTGTCTCCGGAGCGTCCTCCTCAAAACCACGAACTCCAGCTTCAATTTGACCGATCTGGGACCACGCTCCTTTGGCGAGATGACCCAGATACGAGTTTCAAACCGATCTCGGGGCCGGTTCTGAAAGCACTAAATAGCAGACTAAGCTCCGGCAATCTCACAGTTCTCGAAAGTCGTTCCGAACTTCTTTTTCGACGACTTGAGAATATCGAATCAGGACGTGTGAAAAAGACGCTCGATTACGACGATTATGAAGCCGGCCCCATATTCAATAACCTCCTCCAGTCTACGAACCTAAACGGCATGTTCATTAGCCCCACTGGTAGTCCTTATGTCTTTTCGAACTCCAGCCTTCGAATACACCTCAGCCCCACATCAACCGATCCAATCGAGAACTATCAGATTAAATTCATGCGCGAAAAGGATCAATCGGTCGACGGCCTGATCCACATCGTTCAGGGCAATCCCAGTTGGGCCCTCACCGAAACCGAAATCCTCCCCATCGCATCCCTGCCGGACTTTGATGTCAGCCGCTTCCTGAAAGATTCAATCGTACCGGCCGAGGCGGTTGAATCTGCCCAAGGCATCTTGTTCTTCGATCGCATGCAGGCCCAAATTCCCGACGTGCTCAGCGACCGCATCCAGCGCACCCCACTCCAGCTTCAAATCGTCTGTGAACTGGAAAAAGCCTACCGGGAAGAGTGCCTCATCTACGTGACGAGCACGCTTCCCGATGGACGGCCCATCGGTTACTGGAACGGAGACGACTGGGTACGTCACTCCAAGACAGATATCCCATCCCCCGAATCCCCCGACAAAGTGGTGATCTTTGACGACAAGGCGCTCCACCAAGCAGCTCACGTTTTCGATCAAATCAAGACGTCGTTCGATGTTTACAAGAACGCTCATAAACTTGCTGTCACGCGGAAATTTCCTGAAATCTTTTCCGAGTGGCTGGCAAGACTTCCCGAAGGAATCGACGTCGCTCTCCGCGGTGAACTGACCGCCTTCAAGGATCAATCCATAGTGGGACGCATGCAGCTCGAAGTGAAAGAAACGGAACAGGATTGGTTCGATCTCAAGGTCGTCCTCGATGTGTGTGACACGGATCTAAGTCCCGACGAGATCAACTTGCTTTTGGCAGCTCACGGAAAATGGGTCCGACTAAACGGCAAAGGCTGGCGCCGTATTGACATCCAATTGGACGACGATGAAGACCTAGATTTCGCTCGACTTGGAATCAACCCGAACGAACTCAGTGACGAACCGCAACGCTTTCACGCCTTGCAACTGGCCGCACCTGCCGCCAAGCGATTACTCCCAGAAGCCCAAGCTTCTGCCATTCAAAAACGAGCCGAGGATATTCAAACCCGCGTCACACCATCCAAGCCTCGCAGCATCAAAGCAGACATGCGCCCTTATCAGTTGGAAGGCTTTCACTTCCTTTCCTACCTTGCCACCAACCACTTCGGTGGCATTCTTGCAGACGATATGGGCCTCGGGAAAACCCTTCAAGCCCTCGCATGGTTGGTTTGGCTCCGCCAGCAAAAGAAAACCAAGACCAAAAGCAAGCCAAGCTTAGTGGTCTGCCCCAAGAGCGTGATGGACAATTGGCAGGCCGAAGGGGAGAAGTTTGCCCCTAAGCTCACCATCCAAGTTTGGACCGCTTCTACGTTGGCCGAATTGCCGAGCAGCCTTGCCAAGGCCGACATTCACGTCATCAACTACAATCAACTCCGCTCCATCGGAGACGCCATTCGCTCCGAAACACTTCTCGCTGTGATCCTCGATGAGGGCCAATACATCAAGAACCCATCCTCTCAAACTGCGAAATCTGCCTGTGCCTTGAAATCGGAACACCGCCTCGTTCTCACCGGCACCCCGATTGAAAACCGGGCACTTGACCTCTGGAGCCTCATGACATTTGCCATGCCTGGGGTCCTGGGCAACCGAACCCAATTTGGCAAACTATACGATTCGAAAACCGATCCACTCGCCCGCTTGCGCCTTTCCTCTCGGGTCCGTCCCTTCCTGATCCGCCGCACGAAAAGCCAAGTCGCCCAAGACCTTCCCGAACGCATTGAGGACGAAATCCACTGTGAACTGGAGGGCACCCAGAAGAAACTCTACGACGCTGAATTGAAGCGAGCCCAACAAATCTTGCTCAAGGCCAAGAGCCAGAAACAACTCAGCAAACTTCGATTCAACTTTCTCACGTCCCTCCTCCGGCTGCGACAAATCTGTGCCCACCCCGCCCTCTTCCACAAACCCTCACGCGCCAAGTCCGCCAAGATCGAAGCGCTCCTCGAACTGCTGTCACCTCTCATGGAGGAGAACGCGAAGGTCCTCATCTTCTCCCAATTTGTGAGCCTGATTGAAATTCTCGAGAAAGAACTCGCTAAAAACGACATCAAGACTTGGAAGCTTACGGGAGACACTGAGGATAGAGGCACCCTCGTCAAAGAATTCCAGAGAGCACCCGAACCCGGGGCCTTTCTCATATCCCTTAAGGCTGGTGGCTCCGGCCTCAACCTGACGGCTGCCAGCTATGTCGTCCTCTTCGATCCCTGGTGGAATCCAGCCGTCGAAGCTCAAGCGATCGATCGCACCCATCGAATCGGTCAGACCTCCAAGATCATCGCCTACCGGCTCATCATGAAAAACACGATCGAAGAAAAGATCCGCAAGCTGCAGCAAGAAAAACAGGCGCTTGTGCAAGACGTTTTAGGCGAGGAACAGTTTTCACAAGCTCTCACATTGAAAGACTTTCAGTTCTTGTTACAAGAATAGCGATGATGCCAATCAAATCGTCTCGTCGAACCGCAATTAAATCTCTGAGCACCTTAGGCGGCGCTGTTGCCTTAAAAGGGCTCTCACTACCCGCATACGGCGCTAGCAAAAAACCAGTCCGCCTGGGCGTCATCGCCGATCTGCACGGCGGGCTGGCCGTCGATGCCATGCAACGACTGGACGCTTTTCTCGCCGCGATGGAAGCAGCTCAACCCGATGCCCTCGTTCAATTGGGAGACTTCGCTTTTCCAAACGCCAAACACCAAGTCTACGCAGATAAATTCAACGCCGCGCACAAAGAAACAATCCATGTCATCGGGAATCATGAATTTGATTTCGGACTGTCACGCCAAGACTGCTACCAAGCCTGGAGCATCCAGAATAGCTACTACCGACAGGATCTCGACGATATCCGCATCCTCGTCTTGGACGGCAACGACACGGGATCGCCCACCCACAAAGGCGGTTATCCCTCCTACATCGGCACCCAGCAATTGGATTGGCTCAAAGCCGAATTAGAGCAAGCAGCAAAGCCACTTCTCATCCTCTGCCACCAACCCCTCGCGGGCCGAAGCGCTATCAACAACGCAACCGAAATCCAGCAACTCCTTGGGAAATATCACTCGAAAATTCTTCTCTGTCTCAACGGTCACAGCCACGTCGATTCATTTCACAAAATAGGAGACGTCCCCTACCTTCATATCAATTCCGCATCCTACTACTGGGTGGGCGGTGAAATCCGAATGACTTACTACCAAGACCCCCTCTTCACCCTCGTTACCATCGACCCGGAATCTCGCTCAATTGAGATCGCCGGAGTAGAGAGTCAATGGAAAGATCGCTCTCCCAAAGCCATTGGCTACTTCGATCGAGAAAACGCCCCCCCGAAAGCATCGTCACCCCTCAAATCAGAGCACGTCACATCCTTCTCTAGCATTCAAAAACAAATTCAAGATAGAGCACGAGCAGATCAACAGAGTCACCAAGCCCCACCTCCAAGAATCCGAAGACTAAGGCCCAACCACGAAAGACTCCGAGACTACAGATTCCCCGTGTTCCTCTCTGTGCTCATCGGGGTTATCCGTGGTCAAGCAATTTGGACCATTGACCGCGATTTCAGCCGATTCTCCACCCTTAATGTCCGAAACCCACTGCTCTAAACACAGATCGTTCAGAAAGCGCTATTTTTCCTTCCTCACAACCTGTGGCCACCGTTCTGATCAATGCTTGAAGAACATATTGCTAGCAACGCTAGCAATGCTAACATTCTTACATGAGTACTACATTGACCATCAGAAATCTCGATGAGGGAGTAAAACAGAGGTTGCGACTTCGTGCCGCTAGTCATCAGCGCTCAATGGAAGCCGAGGCACGAGAAATCCTTGCAACGAGTCTGGCCGAGACCGCTCCAGTTCCGATCGATAAGGAAACCGAAATTGCTCAACGTCGCCAGCGGATCGAAGCCGTCATGGGAGTCTGGAAGGACGAGATGGGTGGAAAATCAACGGACGAAATCATGCAGGAACTGCGGGGCGATGACTGAGATTGCCAGCGCATTGGTCGACAGCAATGTCATCATCGACATTACCGGAGGAGATCTCAATTGGAGGAGCTGGTCCGCTGGTGCCCTCCAAACTTGCAAGTCTGCATATGCGAACCCGATCATTTTTGCGGAACTCTGCTACGTCAAACAGTCTCCAGCCAAAGTCAACGGATTATTAAACGAACTCAATATCGGATTCCAGGAACTCTCGAGAGACGCCCTATTCTTGGCGGCGCAGGCATACAAGTTGTATCGTAAACGCGGAGGCAGCAAGACAGCCCCTCTGCCAGATTTTTTCATCGGAGCCCAAGCACTCGATCTTGGCACGCCGATCATCACAAGAGACGTTAGTCGCTACCAAAGCTACTTTCCCACGGTTCGTTTGATCTCGCCGGAACCAAGATGAACAAAGAACTTCCCCAACGTCTGGTCGCCCTCAGACGAAATCACGCAGCATGGCTCCTGCTCGCCTCCCGCAACGCACCCCTTACATTGGCGTGCTTACAATCTTTGCTGGAGAACTATCCGGCAGGCATCCCATTTGACGATGCCGTCGAACAGCTAGCCACCCTCTTCGGCGATTACGCCAACGACTCGGATTTCGAAACCGGCGACGGGGAAAGCCACCACCTTGCCGCCCGCAAGGAACTCAGACTTTGGATTCGCAAAGGGCTGGTGGTTGAACGTGATGGCCATGTCATGGCGACAGACTCTCTGCAACGCTCCCTAGGCTTTCTGACCTCTCTCGAGGATCGCTCTATGACCTCTATGACCTCTACGGCCTCGCGCTTGGGAACCGTTCAACGAGAGATCGAGAATCTCGAGTCCCAACTGAACCCCGACCAAGAAAACCGAATTCGAGCCCTGAAGGACAAGATCGCTGTTCTGGAAAACGAGCTAGCTCTGGTCGAACAGGGAGAATTCGAGGTCATGGCCGGCGCCAGGGCAGAGGAAGGCATTCGTGAAGTCTATCAGCTCGCCATCAGCCTCCGCACAGACTTTCGCCGTGTCGAAGATTCCTACCGCGAAGCGGACCTCAATCTACGACAAAAAATCATCGGCGAAAAACGGCACCGCGGCGAGATTGTAGACGAATTGCTCAGCGGCAACGAAACCCTCGTGAACACAGCCGAAGGTCAGGTCTTCGAAGGATTCCACCGTCAGCTGGTCCAGACCGCTGAACTCGAACGCATGAAAACTCGACTGCGCTCTATTCTCGACAACGCCAGTGCGGACAAGGCTCTCGACCGACGGCAGAAAAGAGAACTTCGCGAACTCGTTTCCCATCTCCTCGGCGAATCCGAACGCGTAATTCAAGCTCGAGCCCGCAGTGAACACGATGTACGCGGATTTCTTTCCTCCGGAATCGCAGCCGAGCAACTCCGAATCGGCGCGCTTCTCCAGGAGATCTTCCGAGTCGCGCTAGACGTAGACTGGCAATCGCAAGCGGTGAGACGTCGGCCAGGTCCCCTCCCACCCATCGCCGTTGCGATCCCTTCCCTTCCGTTGATCGAAAGACTAAGAGCGAAAGAATCACTGAACTCGGATGAGGCTGATCTGGACCTTTCCGGGGTCGAGGGCGATCCCTCGACCATCGACGACGAGTTCTGGAGAGCCTACCGCGCCCTCGATCGCACTGAGCTTTTCGAATCCACCATCAAGCAACTCAAGCAAAGCGGCAAACCACTCTCACTCGGAGAATTAGCGGAGGCTCTTCCGCCAACCCACGATCTAGAAACGCTCGCTTACTGGCTGGCGATGGCCCGCGAAGCAGGCATTGAAATAAGCGAAGCCGAAGAGGTCTTTGATCTCACGGACAGGCAAGGGTGCATTACCCGGTTTCACGCCCCAAAGATCGACCTGGAACACCAATCCGTCGCAAAACTCAAACCCGAGGAAATGGAATGAGTCACATCGTCGACCCTGACACATCCCAACAAGAAGCCTCCCTCAACAACCTGGAGGCAGGCCCAGCAAACAACGAGGACAGCAACTCCGAGCGCACGCCCTCAGAGGTCAAGAAACTCACCCAGGCCTTGCTGAGACAAGGATTTGTCGAAGAGGCAAAACACGCTGCCGAATTTCGACGCGCCGCGACCCGCCAGACCGAAATCAATGCAGCTCTCGAAGCACTGGATCTCTCTCTCCAACTCGATGAACAACGAGGGATCGCGTTTCTCATCGTTGCCGAAACCGGTTTCGACGAGAAGGACGAGGCTCGAGAATGGTCCCATCCATTGGTTCGGCGCCAACGCCTGACGCTAGAACAATCGATCGTGGTCGCGCTACTTCGACAACGCTTCGTTCTCCACGAACAAGAAACGGGTGTCGGCACAGGCCCACCCAAGCTCCCAGTGGAAGAATTGCTTACTGATTTTCGCACCTATTTCGGGGATTCGGGCAGCGACGCCAAAGATCAGAGCCGACTGGCCAGCCTGCTCGATCAGCTCAAAACCTGTGGGATCGTTTCTGAAGTCGACAAAAACGAGGAAATCACCATTCGTCCCTTAATCGCCCATTTCGCCAACCCGGAAACGCTGGCAAACCTCCTTGGCGTTCTTGAGAATCAAGTCCGGGACAGCCAATAAACGCCCTCGAACGAATGGACTCTCTTTTCGAATTCGCCGCCACCCAGCACGACGTCGTGTCGACCGGCGAGACACCCTTTCTACTCAAAGAACTACAGGTCTACAATTGGGGCCCCTTCGTCGGCATGCACCGGGCCGTCATCGATCCCCGGGGAACCGCGATCATCGGTCCTACAGGGAGCGGCAAAACGACGTTGATCGACGGTCTGATGACCCTCCTGGTCGCTCAACCCCGGTATAACCTTGCCTCCACCGGCGGGCACGAGAGTGACAGGACTCTGATTGACTACGTAAGGGGTGTATTGGGAGGCGATGGAACCGGAGGTAAAGAGGAAGTCTCCCGCCCAGGCAAAACCTACACTGGAATTTGCGCTACCTTCGGCAATGGAAATCAGACACTCAGTCTCGCAGCCATTCTTTGGACTGACGGGCCGAGCAACGTGATGTCTGACCTCAAACGCCGTTGGGTTTTTTCCATGGCTGAAAACCAAACACTCGCGAACTGGTTGCAAATGGTTCACGAAAACGGACTCCGAGAGTTCACCAAGCACGGCCGCAACACCGAGGGACTGCGCATCTTTGATAGCAAGAAAGCCTACCTGTCGCATGCACGAAAATTCTTCGATGTAAGCGAAAATGCCTTCACCCTGCTCAACCGAGCCGCTGGCCTCAAACAACTGAACAGTATCGACGAAATCTTTCGCGAACTGGTCCTCGATGATCGCTCAGCCTTTGATCGCGCTTCGGAAGTGGCGAGTGAATTTGACAACCTTTCAGAGATTCATGCCGAACTGGAAACTGCTCGACGCCAACAGGAATCGTTGAATCCGATCGCAAGCGACGCCGAGAGATTGGAGAAACTTCGTGCTCAAGTCGGGGAGTGGTTGTCCCTCAAACGGATCCTTCCGATCTGGTACGCCATCACCGGAGAAACTCTTTGGAAGGAGCGAGCCGATTCTCGGACTCGAAAGCAAGAAGAAGCCACAGCTCGCCTCAGCAGTCAGAAACAACTGGAAGTCGAATGCGAGAAACGAGTGGAAACATTACGTGAACGCTACCTCAAACTGGGCGGGAACGCGATCGGAGAACTTGAAAAACGGATCGATGACCAAAAGGCCCTGGTCTCCGAACGTCGCCGACACGCCGACAACTATCAGCGAGTGATGCAAGAATTCGGACTCCCGGCAGAGCTCAACGAAGCGTCATTGCTCAACAACCAAGACACGCTCAAAACCAAACTCACCAAGATCAAAAGCCAAAGGGAGGAAAAGCAAAGCGAAACCTTGGAAGCCTTCTCCCAATATCGAGACGCCGAAGCCACCACAAAGAATCTCCAAGAAGATCTTCGCAAAGTGAGAGAGCGCCCCGGATCTAATATCCCGCCCAAGTTCCAAGATTTTCGCTCTGAATTGGCAGACCAGCTTTCAGTCACAGAATCGGAACTGCCTTTCGTAGCCGAGCTAGTTGAAGTTAAGCCCGAGGACAACCAATGGCGCGGGGCCATTGAGCGCGCTATTGGATCGGAACGACTCCGCATTCTCGTACCCGAGGCTCGAATGGACCACGCCCTTCGCTGGGTCAATGACCGAGACAATCGATTGCACATCCGTCTCCAAGGGGCTCAGTCTCGCACAGACAACTATTCATTCTTTGCTGACGGCTTTACCCTGAAACTCCACTGGAAAGAACATGCATTGATCGACACTGTAAGAGCGCTTCTCAGTGGCAGAGATCGACACTGTGTGAGCTCGCCAGAAGCACTAAAAACCGTCGACCATGGCATGACAGTTGAGGGACTGATGTCAGACCGTGGCGGCCGTTTCGAAAAACAAGATCAGCGCCGTATCAACGAAAACTGGATGACCGGGTTTGACAACAAAGACCAACTCGAAAACCTTGCTAGCCAATTTGAAGAATCCCTCACCAGAACGAATCAACTCAATGAGGCACGAATAAAGCTCCAACATGAATTGGAACAGTATGATGGCCAAATAAAGCTGATCGAGGGCCTCCTGGAACTTGAATTCTCCACCATCAACCTCCCCGCCATAGAATCCGAATTGGCAGCCAGCGAGGAACGTCTGCGGGGCCTCCTGGATCCCAATTCGGACGCGAGTAAAGCAAAGATTGAGTTCGAAGCTGAGCGTGAACAACAGAGATCGATCCGTAATCGAATCAGTGAAATCGATCAGCAAATTGCTGTAATCAAAAACGAACTCGACTTCGCCCATGGTCAACGGGATGAAGCCCGACAACGAAAAGGCAACGGCCTCGAAGAATCAGACCTCCAGCTCGCCGGCAAGAAACTTCCGATCCCACCCGACACCGCGCCCGAAAAACTTGAAGGTTCCGAGCGCGAAGCACGGCAACAGACCGAATCCAAACTCGAAACCAAACAGGAGCAACTACACAACCTGGAACAAAGGTCACAGGCATCCCATAGGAAAATGAAGAAAGGGCTGGAAGATATTTTGTAAACCTGCCACTCAGCAGGCATTGAAAAACAAAAGACACCAACCAGCTCGCACCAATCTCACGGTTCTGAGGCAGATCTGCAATCATATACCTCCACACTTAGTGCCCCAATTGGCACGTGATACAGGAGCAGGTGATAGAGCACGAAGTTTCCGTCCGTGGAGCCATGTTGTCGCCATGATCTACGCTCAGTTGACTCGTTGTCTCGGGTTAAACGACGTCTGTGACAGTCTGGGACTTCATTCGGGTTCACTCTCGGCTTTGCGGGGCGCGAAGGCTCCCAGTCGTAACGGGCTTTCTCATGCGAACAAAGTTCGTCCGGCAGCAATGGCTGAAAAGCTATTCTGGTCGGTGCTTGAGCATTTGCAAAAGACGCTACCGCAATACCAGCGGGGGAAACTCCCGAAGACCCTTCGCCGTTTTCGACGATCGATTCAAATCATCGATTCGACCACGATCGAACTGGTGGCCAATTCAATGGACTGGGCCAAACATCGGCGGCGTAAAGCAGCAGCCAAGACGCATATGCGATTGGATATGGAGAGTCTGCTCCCCCGCTTTGCCATCGTCGATACGGCCAAGCATAATGATGCCCGCTGCGCCTGGGAGCTCTGCGCCGGGATTAAAGACGGGGAAATCGTGATTTTTGACCGCGCTTACAACGATTGGAAACATCTGAGTGAGCTTTCTGATCGCGGTGTCTTCTGGGTGGGCCGGGAAAAGAAAGGAATGGTCTTCGATCTCTTGGACAAGCGAGAGGTCAGCGGAGAGGTAATCTGCGATGAGGAGATCATGCTCACCAACAATACTCATGCCAGGCGAGTCACAGCGTGGGTGGAGGTTGACGGGAAACGCCGGCAGATGACCTTTTTGACTAATCATCTCAAATGGAGCGCCGCAACGGTATGCGACCTCTATAAGGCCAGGTGGCAGATCGAGGTCTTCTTCAAACAGATCAAGCAAACGCTCAAGCTGGGAGACTTTCTTGGGCACTCTGCCAACGGCGTCCGTTGGCAGGTATGGACCGCCTTGCTGGTCTACGTCTTGTTGCGCTTTATCAGCCGACTCAGCCAATGGACTCATAGCTTCATTCGGCTATACGCGATCACTCGCACCTCACTTTGGAAGCGAATGGATTTGCTTGGATACTTGCAGCAACTCTGTGGGACAGCAGGTGGCCACTTTCGGCATCTTGCCAGACCCGAACAGGCCTATTTTGCCGGTTTTTAGAGAATCCTATGGGACAGCATATGAGAGCCAATCGATAATAAGGCACTACCCAAGGCGGCTCAGAGCCTGTTTGAAAAAACAAACCATATAGGAAATCAACCAAACTGAGCGACGCGGCTAGATAATTTTGTTGACGGATAAAGCTTGAGAATTTCTGCAATTCTTTGCGGAGCCAAATCGAGGCGATGAAAATCGCCACATATCCTACTAATCTGACCGATGCTCAATGGGAACTGATCAAGCCGATGTTGCCAGAAAAGAAAAAGCGAGGGCGTCCTCGCATCTGTCGCCGCCTCGTATTGAATGCCATCTTCTATATCGTCAAGGGTGGTATCCAATGGCGCATGCTGCCAAATGATTTTCCGGCCTGGCAAACGGTCTATCACGTTTTCCGCAAATGGCAGAGACACAATACATGGGAGAAGATCAATGGCCTTCTTCGAGCCAAGGTAAGAAAGAGTGTGAACAAGAGATGTCGGCCAACAGCAGGCATTCTCGATAGCCAGAGCGTCAAATCCGATCCTCACGGAGGTGAGGTGGGATACGATGCAGGCAAACGGATCAAGGGCCGAAAGCGCCATGTGCTTGTTGACACCCTAGGATTGCTCTTAGAGTCTGTTTGAAAAATCAGAAAACCCCAGCAATCAGGCCAATCTGTTGAGCTGAATTCGTATCATGGCGATATAAGTCCATGCCGCAGCGCTTGTATCGCTACCTTCGAAGTCTCTGACGAGTCGGCGATGCCGCATGAACCAACCAAATGTTCGCTCGACTACCCAGCGCCTCGGGAGCACTTCGAACCCTTTGGCATCATCCGAACGCTTAACGACTTCTACTTTCAGTTTGGATTTGAGCTCGCGGCACCAATCTGCGAATGCACTCCCGCTATATCCGCCATCCACCCAGATCAAGCGCATCCAGTCCAACCAAGGAATGACTCGAGTAAGCAGTTTCTTGGCGCCATCCCTTTCGGGCATGTCAGCAGGGGTGATCTCTATTCCTAAGAGCAATCCTAGGGTGTCAACAAGCACATGGCGCTTTCGGCCCTTGATCCGTTTGCCTGCATCGTATCCCACCTCACCTCCGTGAGGATCGGATTTGACGCTCTGGCTATCGAGAATGCCTGCTGTTGGCCGACATCTCTTGTTCACACTCTTTCTTACTTTGGCTCGAAGAAGGCCATTGATCTTCTCCCATGTATTGTGTCTCTGCCATTTGCGGAAAACGTGATAGACCGTTTGCCAGGCCGGAAAATCATTTGGCAGCATGCGCCATTGGATACCACCCTTGACGATATAGAAGATGGCATTCAATACGAGGCGGCGACAGATGCGAGGACGCCCTCGCTTTTTCTTTTCTGGCAACATCGGCTTGATCAGTTCCCATTGAGCATCGGTCAGATTAGTAGGATATGTGGCGATTTTCATCGCCTCGATTTGGCTCCGCAAAGAATTGCAGAAATTCTCAAGCTTTATCCGTCAACAAAATTATCTAGCCGCGTCGCTCAGTTTGGTTGATTTCCTATATGGTTTGTTTTTTCAAACAGGCTCTTAGGAATAGAGATCACCCCTGCTGACATGCCCGAAAGGGATGGCGCCAAGAAACTGCTTACTCGAGTCATTCCTTGGTTGGACTGGATGCGCTTGATCTGGGTGGATGGCGGATATAGCGGGAGTGCATTCGCAGATTGGTGCCGCGAGCTCAAATCCAAACTGAAAGTAGAAGTCGTTAAGCGTTCGGATGATGCCAAAGGGTTCGAAGTGCTCCCGAGGCGCTGGGTAGTCGAGCGAACATTTGGTTGGTTCATGCGGCATCGCCGACTCGTCAGAGACTTCGAAGGTAGCGATACAAGCGCTGCGGCATGGACTTATATCGCCATGATACGAATTCAGCTCAACAGATTGGCCTGATTGCTGGGGTTTTCTGATTT